>Ga0209897_1000062_pt1 | contig 13347 bp, 6 predicted proteins | sample GWRWN3_10_20_FD_187215 | JGI IMG/M metagenome (GOLD analysis project Ga0209897, IMG submission 187215) | Riverbed sediment microbial communities from areas with no vegetation in Columbia River, Washington, USA - GW-RW N3_10_20 (SPAdes)... | ecosystem: Environmental > Aquatic > Freshwater > River... | reverse complement strand
ATTTTAAATATACGTGATACGTTTGGTGAGTCGTATGGAACGCATGGTGCATTCGGGTATTTAGGAACACAGTTGCTACCACCCGTGTTTAATGCAAGTACATAAATATAACCATCAGGGCCAACTTCTACATCAGTTATACCTCCAAATCCCGTTCCAAAAATTACTTTTTCAAGGTCACTGCTATTGCTCGCAACCTTATCCTTAAGCGTCCCGTCGAGAGACAGGCTTGTTCTTTTTTTATTCAAATCAAAGTGGTATAGATTTCCTGTATGAAAGTCACCTACAAACATATCGTTTTCATACTGTTTTCCTAGTTTATTGGAGTCAAGAAACCTTAAGCCTGTAACACCTACAGGATTAAGCCATGTAAATTCTGGAGAACTATAATTACCCTTACCATTAAAATCATATAAATTTATGGGATCCATAGAAACATTTCCTATAGAACGGGACTCATTTTGCTTTTCCCATATTCCCTGTACCTTTCTCCATCCACTGTTAAACCCTGGTTCCACCAGATTAATTTCGTCACCAAAGTTTGGACCATTCTCCGTGTCCCATAATTTACCTGTCTGAGGATCAAAATCCAGCCCAAAGCCATTTCGTATGCCGTATGCAAAATAAAGATTGAGTGGAAATGTATTTCCTAGTACTTTTTCATCATTCACTGGTTTGCCATTTTGATCAATTCTCAATATCCCACTTCTTCCATTGGGAAATTTTCCGTAATACTCGTTCTCAGTTGTGGTCCAATAAGATTTTCTTTCAAACTCATTTACATTACCTATAAGGAGGTACACGTTATTATCCGGTCCTATAACTATGCTACCACCGTTATGAGCTGGGCCGGGCATTGCAGGGAGATCCAATAACAATTTAGCGTTACCTAGCTGGCTATCGTTAATAATTTCATATCTGTAAAGACGGTTACCAATTGGGTCAGTACCATTTTTATCATCTCCATCCTGAGTCTTTGCTTCTGTAAAGTATAGGAAAACATACTTATCTTTAGTTGAATTGTATTTTGTATCCCTATTTTTGTCTGGCTTTTGTTTGTTATTGTCTTCCTCGTTAGCAACAGATTTTGGAGAGATCGCAATTCCATCCATCCCCCTTTCAGATTTAGTCGCCACTTTGGCATCAAACATAGGTGGTGGTGTTAAAGTTTCATTTACAATTCTTTTCACGGTTCCCTCATTTTTATCAATAACTAAAATGTCATCGGGCCCTAAGAATGCCATATTGCTAAAGAATCCAACACCTTCAAAAACCAATTGTGCCTTAAGATCAGGATCAATAATCTTTGGTCCCTCAGCTGGTTGAATTGTTTTTCGGAAAATTGGTGTGGTATTGTTTTGTGCATTAGAAGCTAAAAAGGTACTTGAAATTAAAACTATAATTAAAAAAGATAACAACACAAAATTATGCATGCAAAACTTGTCTACTAATGGCCAAATATATTGTTATTCTATTTAGTTCTTATATAGGCAAACCGACTCTGCTGTATAAAAAACCTATTTTTAAATCTTGAACGATTCTTAGTAATTTGTTCTAACTTGCAGATTTTCAGTTCGACAATCCTTCACATTAGTGTAAGGGTAGTAATCTGGACTCTTATTAGAGTCATCAATTAAAGCTATTGGATGAGTGCTGTTATATATATTCAATAGCTTTTCAACTTGCCTTGGATCTTCTTGTTCATTATTCTGAGGATTCTTTGAGGTGACAGCAAAATACGACCGGTCGACCATTAATAGAATTTTATCTGTATTAATTTCAGAAGAGTCACGTGTCTGAAGTGACTGAGCCGTATTAAAAATATATTTAAAGATCCAAGAGTATTCCGGTGCAGAAATTACCGTTATATCATCCATAACTCTATTAGTTTCTATTTCTTGAACAGCAAGTGCCACATGGGCTATTTGCACAAAAAAAACATTTGTCGTTATTATCAGCACCGTGCTGGCTAAACCAAAAATTCCGATTGCGGATATTACTGCGAATGGTACCAGCTTTTTGTATTTATTGTTTTTTCTGATGATTTTATTTGTTATGCCTACTATAAATAGGGCCGATGCAATGCAAAAGACTGGTAATATTAATATAAAGTGAAAATATAATGTCCACTGTACAAAATAAGAAAATATTAAAAATGTTCCGACCCATAGTAAAATGAAGTAATCCCTTTTTATCGCTGCAAAAATAATACCGGCAATACCTATACACGCCAAGACCGGATCCATAAGTATCAAAGAACGCATAGTGCTGATCAGTCCTATTTGGCTTCTTTCTGTTGCCTGCCAAAACACACCATCCATCCATTCGTCAAATTGGCCAACGGACAGAGCATAAGCAGGCCAGAGTAATGGTATCAAAACCACAGGAATAAACCATAATCCCAGCATTTTCCATTTTCTAGTATTTATAAAAATTAGAAAACCTACTACGGGAATAATAGTAATAGCCGGTACTTTTGTATATATGGCTAATCCAAGTAATGTACCTGAAACTAGAGTCAGAATTATTTCCTTGTTTTTAGCAAGTGCATTTTTTATACTGAGATTTTTTCTAGTAATGCTGCCATTAATATCGTCAGAAACAGTGATATCTTTGTTCCTTCTCAGATATATGGCCAACAGTATTGATGATAGAACAAAAGGCATGAGGATTGAATCTAGGTATATCCTCCTCATCAACCAAGTTATTGGCATTACTGCAAATAGAGTGGAGGCTATAAAGGCACCAGTTTTAGTGTTATATCGGCGTTCAACTATTTTGTAGATAAGAAAAGTATCTACAACTGCAAGCGTTCCCATAATCACTCTTGGAACAACATACAACATTTCAATTGATGGTATTGATGATGAAGGGTTAAGGGAAGATGGATATCCAATAATTTTGAACATTCCAGCCAAGAATATTTGTCCAAAATGTGGATGATCATAACTGCTGGTTGATGTTTGGCCATGATCAAAACGACTTGAAGGATCCTGTGGTCCAAGACCAACTAACATATGTAATGCTCGGCGAACATATTTTGCTTCATCTGCGTGTAAGCATGGAAATCCTCCTGGATTAAACAAATGTGTAAAAGCAGCAAGTATAAGTGGTATAATGATAATCAGAGATGTTGTTCTGATCATCTTTGCTCTCATAAAACTAGAGCATAATTCACTTATTTTATACTTACCGTCTATAGATTCTGCCAACTTAAGATCTAAAAATAAAAAATTCCGACCATATCAGGACAACGCCAAGAGCACCACTATTCCATGCATGCTATGAATTAGTTAACTTTATAATAAGAGTTATTCAAGCGCTTCAAGGCCTCATTAAATTTAATTTGAAATACTAGATAGTATAAATTCATAGCATTTATCAGGTATGATATTGATTGCTTATTACCAATGCATAGTAATGTTACTATGAACATTAATCTGGATTATTGATGAACGTTATTACCGTATATTGGTTACTAATCGACTGATGAACAAAAACACAAATAGAAAAATACCACTTTCCTATATGATCAAACTCTTTGAGATTAGTAGGTATGTAGAGAAGCGCAATTATAAATCGAAAATTTATTTACAAAATGCATACATTTTAGAGATTCTCATTTGTCTTGAAGGCAAAAGAGATTAAAGTGTATAAGGCCTGAAGTATAAATACTTGGGACTTTTATGTCAATTTTATTCACGGTGGACGGTCAAGTCGCCATTTTAGTTCTGACTACCCTAGACAAAAGAGAAGCTGGATCGTTTGAAATAGATCAGAGTAATGTTCTTGTCAAATTTTTGAGATGTTTAAAATATTCTTTAAAATTCAAAACTACTAGGATGTAACCAGATTAACTGAAATTAAATATCAAGTATCCACCTTTCTTCCAAACTTGATATAGACTTAAATTCTGATGGTTTAGTTTTAAACTAGTAAAAGTGGTAATCGGTATTTGACCTTTCGATTTGAAAAGAAACATTATCTATTCATAACATTGGTCTCGATCATGCCTGGATTTTTTGTTTATTCTATTCTTTCGTACTTATTTGTAATTCCTAGGATTTCCATTCCTGTATCCATAATTATACCTATTTTAATATTTGGCTTAGTAAAATATTATTCAACATCACAATTCGACACTAAATCAGACCAGACAGATTCACATTCAATTCTGAAAGACAATCAAAAAAACAATATCCATATAGAGGATCTTAAAAAACCAAATGGCGCTATAACAAGCATTTTTTTTGCTATCATCTTCGCTCTACTGCTGGTAATGACTGCATTTTCTAACCCTGTTGATTTTCACGTATTTTTTGATTGGAAAGATATTGGCGTAATTGGAATAACTCAACTGGGCATCGCAGTTGCACTTTGTTTTTTTATTCCAGGTTTTGCCATAGTCCTAATCTTAACTAGAAAATATGAAATAAATCCCATCTTAACGGTCTTACTTGCATATTTTTTTAGTATTTTAATTACTGGTTTAAGCGCATATATTTTTGCGTTAGGTTTTGATACCCCTATTTCTGAGCTCAAGAATTTCTACATTACCTTATATTCAGTTATTCTTGTTATTTTTCTTCTCTTCCATACAAGGTATAAAATTACCTTGCCATTTGGTCAGCGAGTACAACGTTACTCTTTTTATCATATTGTAATTTTCCAGCTCACCCAATTCTTGCATTATTTGAAAAAAAGATACCCAGAATTGCTTGTCTTTGGAAGCATTCTGATGTTACTCATTGTATCAACCTATTACATTTACAACGGAATTACCATTAGTGATCAGTGGTTTCATCAGGGCCGTGCCCTCCTTTTTCTATCTGGATCTTTCAGAGAAACAGTAATAGAGGGTTCGGATAGTAAAGGTTATCCCCCTTTTCAATCAGCATTGCTATCAACACTTACTACTATTGCAGGCGTTCCCATAGTAAACTCTTACGCATCTATAGCTTTTCTTAACATTGTGCCGGTATTTGCTTTTTACTACTTTTTTTCAAAATGGGTTACTCCAAAGTTATACAGAGCCAGTATATTGGCTTCATCTCTTTTTGCGATTGCCGCAGGATTTAATTGGATTTACTTGCTTGGACTCACTATTAGTGGAAATCCAATAACTTCTCAACACTCATTTTTGGAAATTCTAAATAGCATTAGAACCGTGACGATCATTCGACCCACAAATTTTATTTTCTCAGCCGAACCCGACTTTAGCACGGGCCTGATTTATCTTGCGCTTCCAGCGGGACTTGTTTTATTAGGAGTAATTCAACAAAGATTCGGAACAAAACTACTTTATTTGGCTACAGTCACCGCAATATCAGTTCTTGGAATCCTATCTCATCTTGAATTTTTTCTGTTCGTTATGATTGCAGCTCTTCTGCCTGTGATTTTTAAACTTGAAAAACAAAATTACCTTTATCTGGGGCTCATGCTCTCATTTTCAATCGTATTTCTTGTCATTACAGTTTTACCAGGAAATTATTATTTTTCAAACTTAATTTCTGGCTTCCCATTATTATACCTGACTGTAATTTTTGTATCTATCACTTGGGTTTTTTATCTTGTAATACGAAGGTTCGGACATTTACAAATTAAGTTAGCTCCCTTACGTGAGTTTTGGAGGAAAATCTCTAAAATTAAAAACCGATTCTACATTCTAGTAGCGGTCCTTCTCATTTCATTTACTTTGTACATGTACTTTTTAACTTACAATGTGTTGGTTCAACTTTCAACAGATTATTTGAAAAAAAACACTGAGGGGTATGTTGTTCCTTGGTGGGTTTATCCAACAAAATTAGGTCTCCCTGGTCTACTCGGTCTAATATTTATTTTTTCATATTTTATAAAAAAATTTGATAGTAAACTGTTTGTCTTTGGCATACTAATCATTGTGGCATTTATCACAGGAAACTATTACGATGAACATAGATTCAGCAAATTTATTATGTTAGGCATGGTTGCGTACGCATCATTACTAATTTATAGAATTATAAATTGGGATTTAAATAAAATATATCTTAATGGAATCATAATATCAGCACTCATAGTAGGTAGTGCCCTCTCAGTAGTATTGTATATAGGATCCAATTCATTGGTGCTACAAACTATGGATTTTACAATTAACCCGAAGAGGAATTTCCCTCAGAAATCTGAGATCCAATTATATGATAAATTGCTGAAAAGTATCGACATAGGTTCAAAAGATTATAATATTGTGAGCTTTCCTAGTGAATATAATGCTGTACAAGGTTCGCCATTAATGTCAAAACTCCAAGGTTTTTCAGGATTTCCTTATGAAAAAATTTTTAAAAACCCCTTGACTCTAAATTCATCCACATTAGATGCATTTTATCACCTTTTGGAGGATAATGATGTGCGTTACATAATATTACCAAGGAATAGTATAAAAGACGAAAGTCTATTAACCGAACCAACTCGATTTGCCTTACATTATTTTAACCGTTTCTATGAGGACAAAAATTACATTGTACTTCAGGTACCCCAGTTGAAGGCCGCCTCTTTGTCACCGAACGTACAAGTTGCATTACTATACGATTTAGGATCTGATTTGCCATCTCCACAAGTTCATAATACAATACTGTTACCATATAACAATAATACATTTGTATTTAGTACAACGAACGAATCTAGAGCCATTCAAAAAGACCCTCAAGGTGAAAACGTGATTCTGCTTGGTACAAATACGGAGAAAGGAATTCCGCTGTGGTCAAGAAGCATCCCCCCAGAACAAAAGATAAATTATATTGAATCGAGATTTCGAATAACTTCTGAAAATGAGAATAAGACTAATGATATTAGATTGAAATGGTGGGAAGGAGATAAAGAGTATAACATATTGTTATCAAAGAATGGACTTGAATTATACCAGCAATCAATAAGTAATCAATCAGATAGAAAACTTCTGGCCAAGAATCCTGGAGTAGAAAAGATAGACGGGAAATGGTACTCAGTAAAGATTGCAAGATCGAATAGTTCTATCAATGTATTTTTGGACGATGTGCCAGAAATTCAAGTATCAAGCCCTCTTACTGGGATGCACAATGAAAGTATCTCTAGAATAGGACTAACTACTTTGTTCAATAATGTTGAATTTGGACCACTAAAGATAGCAAGGGTCGACACAGTTCCATCGCAAAGCTACAATGATACAAGGTATTATGGTTTCTACTACCCTCTAAGTCTTCTTGCTTTATCCGAAACACCCTATGATATTTTTAACGATGATGATTTGTCAGCATTTTCAAAGGATATAATCGTAATTTCTGATCCGTTGAATATCGATGAGGATAGATTCAACATATATTTAAATTACGTGCGTGCTGGAGGCACATTAGTTATAATAAATTCAAATAATAATTTTAGCAGCTCATTTCCTCAACTATTTTCATTAAAATCTAATTATGGCAAGACAGAAGAGTTTACAAGTATAGATGGTAAGAAAAATCAAAATGGTTTGGTAAATGTTACTGGACTTGTAAAGAGATTTGAATTGCAACCAAGTTCAGATGTCAATATAATAGCTACATATAAAAACAAGAATAACCAGACAATTGCTCCCTTTGCCATTGAGAAAACGTTTCCTAACCAGGGAAGAATCGTATTCTTAAATGCCGGAGGATATTACAACGCAATATCGGCTTCGCCAACGCAATACTTCCTATCTCTGGGAAATTTTTCAGAGATATTAGGATTTAAAAAAGATGCGGGTAAACTAGCTTCCCTGTCTTCGGTTGACAAGGCAACTTCAAATGGGTTTATTCGTAATATGGACCTTAGAGGCAACATAACATTGAACAGCTCATCTTTATTACTAGCTGACGGGACTAGCTATCCTTATCCCATAAATGCATGGCGTATTGATATATTTAATAAAACTAACTCACCTCCTATTACCTTAAACAATGTTTCACTAAAAAATCTCAATGTAATAGGTCGGTATAATGCAAGTATTAATTTTATGGGTAAAATTGAGCTACCCGATTCGATGTCTGACCGTAGTTATATCGGTGTATCGATACCTACTGATTTCAATATGACCATAAGTTTGTATCCACAAGGACTTAGTTACATTGAAATGGTTACTGAGAACGGTACTTCAACTAATTCTATTAAGGTTAATGGTGAGTCTAAAATAGAATTTCATAAAATTAGACCTTATGCTCCGTTGAAATATATACCTCTATTGCTGAAAAATCCTGAAATCAAAATTAATGGAGAAACAAACATTAGTAATGGGCTCCAGAACGGATTACTTACCAGGAGGGGTTCATTAAACACAGGTTCTCCGCTAGAAATAAATGGACAATTAAATACAAAATTTGGATTCGTCGATAATTATAAACAATTTTATAAGAATGGATCTCTAATTAATTATATAACATATCTTCAATCGGTAACGATGAATAATACCATTAGCGAACACAAGGAGCCCTTAAAACTACCTGCCAACTTCGGTTCGCTTTTAGAGGATCACGAATTGGATATGGCTTTACGAAATGCCATAGCCTCCCCTAGTAATATTATATTCGCGCTAGTCTTAAGCTTAGTAACCATAATTGCAGTAAAAATAATTCAGAAAAACAAAAGCACATAGATATTGCCAGTTACGTCTCTGCAGCTCTATCCATCAGCAATTAAAGCCAGCATTGTTGACAAATCTTTATATGTTAAATAAAGGTAACGGACTTACAAATCAAATTATAAATATCGTTTATCCTTTTTCTAATGAATACTTTGTGTGATTTGTTCTAAGATTTTCGGTGTAATTATTTCCTTCTTTTCATTGTAGTTATAACTATAGTTCTGTATGTTACTCAAATTTGCCCGTTGTTTCTATTTCTATTACAAAAGACTACTGACTAGGAGGAGCTATCTCTCTAACACTTAGGTACTTAAAGTCAACATCAGTTGCCGTATCCCACCTGAAGGTAGTAATTGGACCACCCCAAGTTATTCTCTGATCAGGTGCACCGTTACAAAAGCCTCCTTCTGTACCCCATCCGCCTCTGTCTACATTCTCGTCGACTTTTACAAACATGCCATTGTTACTTTTGTCAAGCCATAATTGTGTTTTTACTACCGTCTTACCATTTTCCTGAAAGTTATAAACTACAAACTTGATTCCGACCCATTTGTCTTCTATTGAACCCGTTGCAGATTTAAGACTTGTAAAAACATAGCTCACATGCCACTGTTCTTTTGCAAATCGTACCTTTCCAGAAAAAAACACGTCACCTTTCATAGAAGAACCTTCACATCCCCGCTGTGTACCATCTCCGGTATGCCTACCTCCTCTTCCATTTGGCGAAAAATTATCATCGTTTGGAGAGGTATTTACTTTTACATACTGGGTCATTTCAAAATTTCTCCAGTCGTTGGGTGCCAGCATATATCCCTTTGATGCAATTTGACTGTGATCCAACGTAGGAATGTCGTCCTGGTCATACCCCGTTGATGTATAAACAGCCATGCGTACTTGAGTTGACTTCATCTTCCATGAGCCGTCAGGATTTTTTGTAATCGTGTTTTGAGGATTAAACCTACTGTCTCCAAGCGGATTATTCATATCCATGAACCATTGTTCTCCACCGCTCTTTGTTGAATACAATTTTAATATTCCAAATTTATCGCTTGATGAAAAGATATCTAATTCTGTTATAGACGCCGCTTTATTTACCGTGTTACCATTTACAGTTACTTTTACGTACCTGGCATTTGTTAAAGGAATGCTATATTTTTCTGAGTTTAACGTGGTGCCACTGCTTTTGGTACTTAATTTGGTAGTAAAGGTAACTCCATCAGTAGATGTGGCTATAACAAAACTATACTGACGTTCATTTCCTTTGTACCAAGCAATGTTAACATTACAAATATTTTTCTTAGTTGACCCAAAATCAGCACGAATCCATGAACCAATGTCTACATCGGCCCATCTCGTATTAAAATTGTTATCAAGAACATTTGAGGGTAAATGCCCATCATTGCCATTATCAGTTACTTTTGAGATGGGAACATTACTGCACGATAAAGCACTAGCATTGTCGACAAATTTAAAATTAAATTGAGATGAAGAAAACACCAATATTGTAAACAACAAAAGGATAAGAAAAAGCCTTAACAAATCATTTTTATTATAAAACAAAAAAATACCTTTAAAATCCATTTTCTGTACCCTATTCTAACGCACTATTTAATAAGAATTATTGCTCTTTGAGCAATTGAACACTAATCATCAGCTAATCGATCGTATCCTTTATATGTGCTCTTTCTAAAGAATCAACACTAATAGAAATAACATGAGCCATTACTGCAAAAAAGAACACTGACAAATAGAACGATTATCATCAATTTCTGTTTTCTTTTTCAAGTTACATGAATGTCATATATCATCTCGCTCTCTTTCAGGACTTCTGCTTGCATGTTCTTATCATTCTCTTATCCTTTCAAAATCATCCTGATCTGCCTTAGGCTTCATAATAATTTTATTACAAAGATCTGAACGTTTTAGTCGAGTGTCAAGAAGCAGGAGGCATAGTAAAACATACAAAAAAATGGACGATGCTGACTTGAAGTTTTTCTTGGAATTAGATGAAAAATATAAGTTTTTAGTGAACGAGAAGAAAATAGAAAAAACTGATGGATTTTTAGTAGTCGAATGATTCCTCAGGATCAAAACATAGAAAATGGATACCTACCTAAAACTGGCGACCAAATGATGTTTGGGGTACCTGGGTAACTGGAAAGCCAAAGCGATGGTATGAAATACACCCTGCCTGGGAGGTTTTTAATGAGTTAAGCAGCTAAAAAACTTAGAATTTTGCTCAAAAATCATGGTATAAATACTTTTGTTCTTCGTATTCGCAATATATTTTAGTGAGTAAACATCAAAAATACGAGATGAATTCAACCAAATTCTTATGTACAAGCATACTAGCACTAGCTGTCTCGCTGTCGGTTTTGCTTACCCTATCTATCGTTGATCAGGTAAATGCAGCAAAATATCCGTATAAGGCACAATTAAGTGGTAAAAACGAGGTACCTCCTGTTGAATCTAGCGCAACCGGTGAGGCTGAGTTTACTGTACCAGCTAACGGAACCATGAAGTATAGAGTCAATATCACAGGAATATCCAATGCTTCAGCAGCACACATTCATGCAGGAGCCGAAGGAGAAAACGGTGACATAGTTGCCGACCTTCTGAACACTCCTACAAGTAAAAATAAAGATACTGCTTATGGCATGATATTCAGGGGAAATATAAGTGACTCAAGTCTTAAAGGCCCAATGCAAGGTAAGACCTTAGATGACTTGGCTGCTGAGATGGATTCAGGCAAGACATATGCAAACGTCCATACTGCAGAGCATCCAGATGGTGAAGTTAGGGGCCAGTTGAGCAATGTGGACAAGCCAGGAGCAGGTTCCACCAATGCTACCAATTCAACTGTTGGATTTTCAACTCTTACGGAGTAATCCAACTTTACTTTTATTTTTATTTCTATAATTAAGCAAGCATAATCGAATAATTAATCCGGTAAGAAATTTTTTCTCATTCAATTAGGTGTTACTTCTTTGCTGGTCCAATGACGGAAAGATGGAAAAATAGCTAAGGTTGAAATTGGTCTTTTGTTAAATTTTTTGTATGAAGTTACTCCATTCAAACGCTAAGTCTATTTTCCAGGCAGACATCGTCATAATAGGTGTTCCTGACGAATCAAGATCTCATGCGAAGAGAAAGGGCGCAAGTAAGGGACCTGATAGCTTAAGAATTGCATCAAATACTTATGAATTTTTTGAAAGAGGAGGAAAAATAATCCCAATATGCCCTATGAAAGGAACTCTTGAAAATAAGAAAATTCTTGATTTTGGTAATATAACAAGAGAAGATCTATACAGGTTGGTATTTGATATAGTGTCTGCAAAAAAATTACCCATAACTATTGGAGGAGATCATTCTATTACGACGCTTATACTTCAGGCAATACACGAAGCGCTTGAAGGGGAAAAAATATCTCTCCTTTATTTCGACGCTCATCCCGATTTTGTTTCTTCAACAAGGAACTATTACGGTTCCGTAATTACAGATTCATTTGATTATATCAATTTTACAAAAAGTATGCTCATTGGAACTCGAGCAGCGGAATTTGAGGAATTAGAAAATGCATCAAAGCATAGATTGGAAATAATTACCCCGTTAGATATTCTGGAATTGGGTATAAACTCTACAGTAAAGAAAATGATCTCAAAATGCGCATCAAGTAAAGTATATTTATCAATTGACTTGGATTGTATGGACCCAGGAGTTGCACCCGGCGTATCCGTTCCAGCCCCTGGGGGACTTTTTCCTCTGGACTTGATATATATGGTAAAAAAAATCAGTGAGAATTTACAAATTATTGGAATGGACATCGTGGAATTATCACCTGATTACGATCTAAACCAAAATACAGCAAATCATGCTTCTAGAATTCTTATGGAAATGATCTCTTCTATTAGTATCCATATCTAAAATATAGAATCTAATTCCTACTGTAAACTGATAGGATAGTCAACTTTCAGGCATAAAATTTGTCGGGGCCATTTACATTAAAATTGGTGAATCAGGATAAGTTTAGTCTAAACATTTGTCATAATTAAGATTTTTAAAAGAGCATCGTAATGAAGGTGGATATAAAATAATAAGAATATTGGTGGGTCGAATTCTATAAAAATCTAATTAATTGATAATGAATTTGTTAAAAGAAAATATTGAAGTCAGATATCATTTAATGATGATTTGGTTCGTTTAGTGGAATGTTTGAGAGCCATATCAAATATAAATTATTTTTTCCACCATTATCTTTAATAGAAAATAAATTTGCTGATTGATTTTTTGCGAGCTTTAAGAATTCCTTTATTTCACTGTCATTGGGCATAATTTGTGATTCGGCTAACACTTTGTGAATCCAATGTATTTCTTCATAATTTTTGGGAATTTCTACATTTTTCGTATCCGTCAACCTCACTTATTTTATTGCCAATCCTTTATCAACATTTTCAGCTGTAAGATTTGGTTTACCAAACTGTTCAGAAATATTTCTGTAAGTGTCTATTTCATTTTTTGACAGAGGGCGAATCTTCTTCATTGCTTCTTCAAAATGTTTCATATGTATCTTTAGCTCTCCTTTAGCACGGTCTGCCTGTTTTGGATCTTTATATTTTGCTATATGTTCTCGGAGTGCAAGCATTACTGCAGCAGATGCCAGGGCGGCTATGTCTGCTCCTGTATATCCTTCTGTCTGATTTGCAAGCGATACAATATCGACATCGTCCGCTAGAGGC
>Ga0209897_1000059_pt1 | contig 13743 bp, 15 predicted proteins | sample GWRWN3_10_20_FD_187215 | JGI IMG/M metagenome (GOLD analysis project Ga0209897, IMG submission 187215) | Riverbed sediment microbial communities from areas with no vegetation in Columbia River, Washington, USA - GW-RW N3_10_20 (SPAdes)... | ecosystem: Environmental > Aquatic > Freshwater > River... | reverse complement strand
GGATCACTTCGACGGTCGCGTTGTAATCCGGTACACCGCTGGGATCAAGCCGCCCCGCCGGAACGAGCTTATTGGCTTCCGGCCAATAGAGCTGGACGGACCCTGGTTTCACCCGGTCAATGACGACACGGCCACGATACTCCCCGAGCTCGTTGCGTAAGATGACGATATCACCGGCGTTGAGCTTCAGGCGGGCTGCATCCTCCGTCGCCATCAGCACGCTGTCGCGGGCGGCACCGAGCAAGGGATCCACCTCAGCTGCAACCATGCTATTAAATTGCTTGCCACGTCTGGTGGTGAGAAAAAATCGGCCGGTGGGGATCGTCTCCTCCGGCAGATCTATCGGAGTGAAACGGCCTTTGCCGTCTGGCGTCCCAAACCGATCCGCCAGCAGGCGAGGTCCCCCGTACTGGACTTGGTCTCCCTTTTTACGAAGACCGGCGATCCCCTTGTAGGTCGGGCAGACCCGCTCGATCTCCTGCCTAATGTCCTGCGTGTCGCGCCACGGGAACGCCCGGGCTGCGCGCGCTGGATCGAGCTGGCGCGCCACGAGGACCGGGATTTCCCACTCGTCACGGGCCTCGCCGGGACGTGGCCCCGGAATCTCCGGGCTATAGATGATCCGACGCTCGCTGCTCGTCTCGGTGCCGCCACCGCGTTGCTCGTAGCGCGTGCGCGACGGCAACAAAACCACGAGGTCGGCTGGATCCTCCAGCATGGTGGAGCTCACGACAATGTCCTGATGGATTCGCAGGCCGATCCGGCCCAGCGCCCGGCGCACGCGGTCCGGTTCGGGCAGCGTCTCCAGGAAGTTGCCTCCGCTCTGCCAGAGAATGTCGAACTGGCCTTGTTCGGCAGCGAGGATCATGTGGGCAGCCCCCAAGCCTTTCCACGAGGGCGGGTGAAAGCCCCAGAAGTCCGGTGTGGCGAACAGCGCGGCGTTCGCGTCGTTGACCGGGTAGTTCATGCTGTAGGCACCGGGCATGGCGCCCATCTCGGCCCCGCCCTGCACCCCGCTGTGCCCGCGGATCGGCATGAGCCCGGTATGCGGACGACCCACGTTCCCGCGTGCGAGCTGCAGGTTCACAATCGCCTTGACGTTGTCCGTGCCGTAGCGATGTTGGGTGATGCCCATGCTCCATACGAGGATCGCATGGCGGGCCCGACCGAAGACTTCCGCAAATCGATACATCTCGTGGCGAGTCACGCCAGCTCCGCGTTCGAGGATCTCCCAGGGTAAGGCGCGCACTTTTGTTTCAAGTTCATCCCAACCGACGGTCCGGGCAGCGATGAACCTGCGATCGATCCAGTCGTTCGCGACCAGGTGCTTGAGCACGCCATAGAAGAACGGAATGTCGCCGCCGACATGGATGTGAAAGAAGGCGTCAGCCAGTTTCGTCCCGAACAAGGCGCTCTCCGCCACCGAGGGAATCCAATACCGCTCCATGCCTGGCTCGATGTAAGGGTTGACCACGAAGATCTTGGTCCCGGCTTTCTTCGCGTAGTAGAGGTACTTGAGCGTGACTGGCTGGTTGTTGGCGGTGTTCGCGCCGACAAAGACTATGAGGTCACTGCCGATCCAATCCGTGTAGGAACAGGTGGTCGCCGAGCAGCCGACGGTTTCCTTGAGCGCGGCCGTACTCGGGGCATGGCAGACGCGCGCGCTGGTATCAACGTGGTTGGTGCCGATGAAGCGGGCCACCTTCTGATGGGCGTAGTACGCTTCGTTGGTCACGCCGCGGGCGGTCAAAAACCACCCGAGGCGATGAGGATCGGCCTGGCGTATCCGCTCGGCGATGAGACTGATGGCCTCATCCCAGGAGACCCGCCGGAAGCCCTTGTCCCCCCGACGCCGGATCATCGGGACGCACAGACGCCCGAGGTTCCGGAGGGCTTTTCCCTTCAGGCGGCGCAGCGGGGCCACATCCTCGAGCAGATCCCAGTTCATGGCCGGCATCGTGTTCAGCCGCAGTAATTGCAACCGAACCCAGCACAGGTGCACATCCTTCATCGTCCAGTCGTGCATGCCCGTCGTGCCGAGCGAGCACCCGTCACAACAGCCGTCACGCAGAATCCGGTAGGCATACCCGAGGTTGTCCCGGCTCTCCCACACTGCGTCGAGGATGTCTTTGAAATTGTTCGGATGCTGCTGATGGAGCCCGAAGGGCACCCAACTTACCCGGTGAGATTGTTTTGCTGAGGCTCGCTCGTCATCCATGGTGCCGACGTTACCTGCCTGCTGGCAGCTATTGTAGCACTCCCATCCTGATATTCCTCCTCCCCATCGCTCTATTCCACGCGACCGACAGGGCTGGTGAGACGATCAAGAAGAGCTGATTCGACACCCAGAGGCGACAGGATTGCGAGCGCCGCGTTGTGAAGCAGCTGCTCATAGGCACCAGCATCGTATGACCACGTGCCATCAATCGTGGCGGCAGCCCGGACGCGGTCGTGAGGAAGGCGGGCAGGAGCGTCAGTGATGACATAATAGAGCGATTCTCCAGCTTGGAGCTTGACTCCATGTCCCAGGAGTTCTTTCGCCGCAATGGCGGTCCTGGTCTCATGGCGGTACGAGCGAGGGTCTTGTGACAATGACTTACTGATAACCAGTTCCTCAAGCCGCGCACGCCCCTCGCGAAGATAGTGACGGTACGCGCGGACGATCTCGATACCCCGCGGGACTGCCTCCCGAAGCTCACGTAACGTCTTCGCGTCGCCGAGGCAACAAAGGATCTCTGCTTGAGCCCGTTTCACAACCAACGGGGCATCCGACCGTCTGACTTCTAGCCCGCGCACTTTCATCTCTCCTGTCTCAAACACACCGGCGAACTGATTATGGACCGGCATGCGCGGGTTGACCCGCGAAGGCAAAAACCCGATCCAATGGTACAGCCCTTCCACCGCGATCGGTAATCGAGTCCGTGCACTGATCGCCTGAGCTAATGCCTCATAGTCGGCGCGCGTCGCGCCAGGTTTGTGAAGCCAGAGCGAATCCACGATGGCATGGAGCAATCGGAATCCTGTCGCTTCGGCGCTCTCTTTCGCTTGAAGCAGGATGTCTCGGCTATACGCCGTGACCGATTCATGCGCTTCGATGCGACCGAACCGGGCATTCTTGTATCCCAGGTACCCAAAGGAAACGACCAACAGCCACTTGAGGGCGGTTTGCCGTTGGTCGAGCACCCATCGGGCGGCGGAGTCAGCGGTCGCGGCAAGCTGGCGCTTGTACTGCGCCCGCTTGTTCAGCAACGGCCTGAGAGTACGAGGGACTAATCCTTCTCGCTGACGGCATGTATGATGCTTGATCTCTGGGACACGCGCGAGGGGATCATGAGCACAGCAGGAACAATTCACCGTCTCAGGCGAGACGTTAAAGCGCACCATGATGCTGGGGTACATGGACGCGAAGTCCAGCTCTCCGACGTTCTCGTGATACCCGGAGAGGGGAGCGAACACGAGCCCACCTTGGTCCGTATGGAGCAGTTCCAGCGCTGACTTAAACTCTTCGGTTTGACGTTTCCGGTAGGGAATAAGAATGCCGTCACGGTGTGCATGCTCCATTTGCATGGAGGTGATCCCAGTCCCCGTGGTGGTCCTCGCCATGTGCTGGAGGGGCACTTTGGTCACCCGCGCTTGCTCGATCAGTCCCGCAAAGCCCGTCTCCGCCATCACGAAGCTATTTTGCCTGTCGATGTGGAGCCGACCGTAGAGCGTGCGGGCTCCGGCGCTTGCCAGGATGCGGCCATACGAAAAATAGGAGCGTGGCGGGCGTATCTCCACGGACCGCATGGGATCGCGGTTAAGGGCCAGCGGAATCCTGAGCTGACTCGCCAGCATCAGCAACCGTGGGAGCAGATAGGAGTCACCCCAATCCGTGATGAGCACATCCGGGTCGTATCGCTGTAGCAGGGTATTGAACGAGGTTAACAGGTCGGCATGGTCGGTGTGCTCAAGGCGACGTTCCTGACGATCCACCCGTACAACCAGATGGAAGGTTCCGCCGTGATTCGGATTGAATGACGCACCTTCAAGCGAGAGCTCCAGGATCGAGAGTGGAGGCATCCCATAGTTCGTGTCCCAGGGAGAGTCCGTGGCGTGGATCGCCTGGATGATGCCGTGGCTCGTGACCTCGACCTCGCATCGTGCCAGCGGGAAGAGCTGACGGTCATAGAAGTACAGTTGCGGCAGGGACACATCAGCCTGATAGAACTGCACGTGCTCGAACCGGCGGATAAGCGAACGGACTAGTGTGGTGAACACGATGGGCTGACACACGGCGATTTCGGTCACCGGCATCGTGTCGTGCATCCCGAGTTCTCGCCGTTCAACCAGCCGGACCGTGGCTGGAGCGTTGCGCAGGGTTCGCAGGGCCGCCAGGAGATCCGGCTGAGGACCGGTCAGATAGAAGGCAGGATGATAGGGATCGAGGAGGCGGAAGCGGCGTCCCTCATCGTCAAGGAACCAGACCGCCATGCCGGTCCGATCAGGATACACGTCAAGGAGCCACCCCGTGAGGCGGGTGTGGGAGAGCGCGGGTTTCAAGGTCACACACTTTCTGCTGGAGCAGGAGTACCTGCTTCTGTTGCTCAAGGAGCATGGACAACAACATCACGTCAAACGGAGTCTCACGAGCGAGATAGGCTCCGGCTGCCGAGTGCTTTCTGGCTGCGGCAAATAATATGTCCAGGGCTTGTTGATCCTCCGCTCGGAGTGCGCGACGATACCGACTCCACGCGTCGATTTCCTGCCAGACCAATTGCGTAAAGGTCGTGAGGGTGCGGCCCATGCTCAGACATGCTCCAAGACTGCACGCGGGATCTGCCATTGTTTAGACGATCCTGCCGTCTCTTCGTACAGCGACAGCAGTCCCTCAGCGTCCTCCACCCGAATCAGCCGGGTCGCTGCGGCCTGGAGTCGCATGAGGAGGCCATACCGGTTCTGATGCTGGGGTGAAACACTCGGACAGAGGCACAGCGCACGATAGCCCTGCCGGGAGAGTTTCTGAAGCGACGTGATCATCCGCTTCAGCAATCGTGTCGCCTCGTCAGAGGACACGGCCTCGTCGTAGAACGTCTCCAGTGGACCGGAGAGAATCGCCACGCGGGCTTGATAGCGAGACAACGCAGTGGCGAGGCAGTCAGAAACCAGACGCTCCATCTGATGACACGTGAACGCTCGTGCGACGTGGATGGAGGTGAGGAGCGTCCGTGGTTGTGCTCGATGCGTGCGCGCCACGCGGCTGATGACAAACGGGTCAAAGGCATTGGCGCCGTCCAGGTAGACCACGGCCTCTCCTGCCAATGCGCGGTCAGCAGCAGCATAGAGCCCCAGCACGAGCGCGGCTGGATGGCCGTAGAGCAGCATGAGTCCATCTTTCTGACTCAGGGGCAGCACACCACGGCGAAGAGCCGAGAGGAGGGGATCGGCACGATCATCCAATGGATGGACAGGCTCTCCCATCGAAGCCTCACGCACAGCATCCAGGTGGAAACTGATAGCGTTGCACAAACGCGGACAGACACGATTGGCATAAGACCACTTCTGAGTTCGTGTAAGGATCGAATGCCGTGGTGAGCCCAGGCGCCTTCCGCCCGCAATCGGAGCAGTGTGCCTGCACGAATTCTTTGGACTCGATGACGACCATTGAAGTCTCTCCTCTGCAGCAGGTGATCTATCGGCAATGACGGATGAGTCCAATCATGATGCCTTCAATCCGAAGGTCATCCTTGACACTGACGACAATGGGTTTCATCTTGGGATTGGCAGGATGCAGCTCAATCCGGCTCCCTTTGGCAACGTATTTCTTGATGGTGGCTTCGTTGTTCACCAAGGCCACAACAGTTTGTCCATTCTGGGCAGTCGCCTGCTTGCGAATGATGACAATATCCCCTGGATGGATGCCTTCGTCGCGCATGGAGTCGCCTTTGACCTGCAAAGCGAAGTTCTCACCACCGCGCAGCATACTGGGTGGGACATCCACCAGCTCAAACTGCGGGACTGGCTCGATGGGGTTTCCAGCGGCCACCAGGCCGGCCAATGGGAGCCCTGGTGGGCTTGCCAATTGTCTAAGGGCCATCGCGACCACAGCGGGAATGGGGCTGCTCCTGTCTTCATAGCGGATGACGGACCGCCGCGTGCGCCCGAGTTTTTCCGCCAACCGCTCTTGGCTGAGCCCTAAAGACTGCCTCGCTCGTCTGAACTCATCGGAACGCATGTGACAAATTGTCACATACCGCCTACGGTGCTGTCAAGCCCCCCTAACCAGCGTTATTCGTCGTTCGTAAAGCGTGAAGCGTCGGTATTTTCCACCCTTCGCTGTCTTGGCTTTTGAACCAGGTTCACGTAGCATGCCACCAGAAAAAGTGCGGGATCTTTCGATCTTTGGAGTGTAGGCGCGCACGCAATGGACCAGAATGTCTTAATTGTCAGCGCTCACCCGGATGACATGGAAATCGGCATGGGCGGCACGGTCGCCAAACTGGCCGAGTCAAAGGCTATGATGACCTCCGTCGTCGTGACCAATGGCGGGCGGGCGGCGAACCCATTTGCGTGGACGGAGCAGCGGATGGTGGAGGTGAGAAGGGAGGAAGCCCTCCGGGCGGCTGGCGTCTTAGGGGTGAAGGACGTCGTGTTCTTTGACGAACCGGACGCGGCGGACGAGATCAATTCCACCGTGGTCAAGCAGAAACTCACGGAGCTGATTGAGCACCTTCAGCCGACCGAGGTGTATGCGCTGCATGAGGAACTGGATCGCCATCCGGCGCATCGCTTGGTGGGCAAGCTGGTAAGAGAAAGCCTCCTCGAAACCGGCCTCGCTCCGAGCGGGGGCCTCTGGGCCTACGAAGTCTGGGGCCTCTTCACCACTTGGGACCGCATCGAGTACATTGACGCCTACGTGGCGAAGAAGACGCTCGCGATCGCAGAGCATCGGAGTCAGGTGGCAACAATACCCTACGGGGAAGGAGTCCTGGGATTGAATCGCTGGCGCGCGGCGTTCGCTGATCACCAGGCCAGCGCGACGTTAGGCAGGTACGCGGAAGTCTTCCTCCGGGTTGCTCTGTCCTCCAGCGTTATTCGTCGTTCGTGAAGCGTATCTCGTAAAGGTTTCCTGCGAACGACGCTTCACGAATGACGAGCGACGCAACCCTGGCTCGCTTCACGGACTCAATGACAATGCGCGCAGGTGGGGATCAACCAGACTACCTGTTCTATCCCTTCCAGCCGACGACGAGTTGACACAATCGCTCACAAACAGTAGCCTGTCCCCATTTCTTTCACTGGATAGCTGGCCCGGAAGACGATTCCCATGGAGCTTCGTCAGCACCCACGCGTGCGGGTTCGATTTCGTAGCAGCTTCTCCGCCCCACAGATGGCTGCAGGCGAAGGTCTAGTCCAGGACCTCTCGCTGGGGGGATGTCGGGTGGAGAGCACCACTCCGGTGCAGCCAGGCACGGAGTTGGAACTGCGTATCGCCGTGCCGCAGGAAATGACGCCAGTGGCGGTGGAGCGGGCGGTGGTCCGGTGGGCACGGGGCCGAGAGTTCGGTGTGGCCTTTCTCTCCCTGCGACCCCCCGAGCAAGAACGTCTTCACGACCTGACCAAAGAGTTGGGAATCAGTCCCCCTCAGTAAAGGAGTGCCCGATGAAGCTGCCGGTCAAGATCACATCGCGGCACCTCGGCAAAGCCTTGGAGCTGAACACCGAGTCGGAAACGATCGCGCTGATCGCAGAAACGGGCGAGAAGCTGGGGTCTGTGCCGTGGGAGGCTATCATTGAGTGTATCCTGGGCTATGTCGAGGAGGCCAGTTTCAGGAAGTTGCGGAATTACCCCAGGTCTTCCCTCGCCGTGAAGATCCGCTACCAGACATCAGCCAGCAAACAATTCGAAAGCGTCACCGGGGAGATCGGCGGGGGCGGCATCTTCATCGAGAGCAGCGCGCCGCTGAAGGCAGGAACCGAAATAGAGATGGACCTCGTCCTCCCCGACGATCCGACAGGGCAGATTCACGCAAAGGGCAAAGTGGCCTGGGTCCGCCCGAAGCCAGAACGCTATCTATTCTTTCCCGGGATGGGGGTGCAGTTCACCGAAATTTCCGAGGGGGGGCGGGCGCGACTCTTGGATATGGTCAAGTCCCTCAATCAGGCCCGCCAGAGGAGCTGAGTCCCCTATCCAGACCACCCTTTTCCATCCCTTCCAGCCGTAGATGAGTTGACACAACCGCTCGCAGAAAGTCGCGTGCCCTCATGCCTGGGTGTTTTGACACCGGTTATAATCGAGGCGAGCCTGCTTCTTCAAACTCCCTGCTGCCGAAGGGGAAAGGGTCGTGAGGGTGTGAGCGAGTTAGAAGATTATCAAACGACCCGCCGCTATATCCTCCAAGCGATGAACGAAGCTGGGTTACAGGTCGGAAACACGCTGCGTGAACTGCAAGCCCGCGCAGACCCTGTTGCCTGGGCACGGATTGAAGGCTATCTCAAAATCGGCATGCTCACCGGAGACCAAAGGATCCTCGAGCTACTGGTTGCGATCCATCCGGGTGCCACCGGCGTCGACTTGCGGAGGGATCCGCGCTTTCGCGTGCAATTCCGGGGCTTGTTTTCCGCCGATGTCGCGATGGTGGCTGGGGAAGGAAGCGTGCGCGACCTCTCCCCTCTGGGGTGTCGGATGGAAAGCGATGCGGCCTTGCAACCCGGCACGGAGTTAGAGCTGTGCTTCTTCTATGGATCAGGGGAAGCCCTGCCGATCACGGTCGAGCTCGCCACCGTGCGGTGGGCCAAAGGCCAGGAGTTCGGGGTGAAATTCCTCCGTCTGCAATCCCACGAAGAAGCACGCCTCCGCCACGTGATCGCGGAGCTGTTACTCGATTCACCACGGTAGAGAAGGTGGGTTGAAACGACGCCCATGTCGGTCCTGTGCTCCCGGAGCGCGCACGATCAGAATGTGCTCGCTCAACGGCCGCAGTTGGACCGACACGAGCATCATTCCAATGGGGAAAGCTGGGCGGAGATGCACCTCGGTCAATGCGCGCTGTTGGGGATCAACCAGACAGCCCTCTACCCCGTTCATCAGCCGAGACTTCCCACGAGCCGCAGGCCTTCTTCCCTCGTGAAAAGGACAAACCGTTTGCCGCGCAGAAAGCCGACGAGGGTGAGGCCGACCAACGCTCAAGGACTTTCTCAAAATCAAAGATTTCTTCGTAGTTGCCTGGCCTTTGGATATACTTGCCCATAGCTCCCTAGCAGCGAGCTTAACGACCAGTGCTAGCGGCTGACCCTGCTTCTGACCAAAGAGGGATTGGCAAGTGATGACCGAGGATCGGCAACAATCCAAAGCGCTGGTGAATCGAGCGGAAGCGCAGCACCGAGTGGATCAGATCCTGGCCTTCCGAGAGGAACTGGACCGGCTTGAACGAGACGGTGTCATCGCTCTTCCTGCGGACCAACGGCAGCGCCTCCGGTCCTACCACGAAGAGACCCTCGCCACGCTGACGAGGGATTTCGACGTGGACACGACCGTCAGTGAGAAGCAGATGTCGCTGGGCATGCGGATCGTCTCCCTTCTGGGTGCGCTGGCGCTGGCCGCGAGCGTGTTCTTCTTTTTCTACCGGATTTGGGGGCTGATCTCCACGCCGGTCCAGGTGCTCATCCTGGTCGCGGCGCCGCTACTGGCAGCAGCGGCAACGGAAATCGTCTCGCGCAAAGAAAAAGTGCCCTACTTCACGACACTGATCGGGCTGATCGCCTTCGCGAGCTTCGTGCTCAATCTCGGCATGCTTGGCAGTATCTTCGGGATCACTCCCACACAGAACGCGTTGCTCGTCTGGGGAGGGTTCGCCCTCGCGCTCGCGTACGGCTACGACCTGCGCATCCTGCTCGTGGCCGGTATCCTCTGTCTGCTGGCTTTCCTGTCCGCGACGACCGGTACGTGGCGCGGCCTATACTGGCTGTCGTTCGGCGAGCGTCCCGAAAACTTCATTCCCGCTGGATTGCTCCTGTTCGCAGTGCCGACGCTCATCTCGCACCGCCGCTTCCCGGAGTTCCCGGGCTACTACCGCGTGTTCGGCCTGCTAGCCGTGCTGCTGGCAATCCTGATCCTGTCTCACTGGGGCCGAGGTAGTTATCTTCCCTGGCAGCCGGATCATGTGGAGGCGGTGTACGTGATCCTGGGCTTTGCGGCCTCCGCGCTTGTGATCTGGACGGGCATTCATTGGAAGTGGCAAGGCGTCACCAGCCTGGGGAGCACCTTCTTTGTCATTCAGCTCTACACCAAATTCTTCGATTGGTGGTGGGACTGGATGCCCAAGTACCTTTTCTTCCTCCTCCTCGGCCTCGTCGCCGTGTTGCTTCTGTTGGTGTTCCAGCGCCTGCGAACGCACCTGAGGGAGGCGATGGCATGAGGCAACTCTGGATGTGGGCGGCGATCACGCTGGTCGCGGCGACCAACGCGGTGGTTTTGGCCGGGGTGGCGTACAATCGGTCGGGCGAGCCGGAAGCCCTCGTGACCCTGACCGAACGGGAACTTCCGCTTGCGTACACCGTCGAGGAGAACTCCGGCGTGGAACTTCGGCTCGATTGGCGGCAGCACCGGAAATGGAGTTCGTATCCCGAGGACCCAGATTCTACCTGGTTTGACCAGAAGAAGCTGGAAACCTTGGGCTACGACTGCAGACGTCCAATCAGTGATCCCTCGGCGCGGTTGGAGTATGAAAAGGCGCTCCCTCGCAAAGCGTTCGCCGTGCTGGAATATGAAGGCGAGGCCTGGCGGGCTTGGATCGCGGAAGCAGAAAAAGACCGGGCTCGGATCGCAGCGCAGATTGGACGTCAGGAAGCCACGCAGAAAGATCTGCAACAGGCGGATCAGGGGTTGGATCGCCTCCGCCGGACGGACTCGCGGCTGATTGCAGTGGATGTTGGCCTCGACCCGGCTGCCCTCCGCGGCCAATATCCAGACCGGGGGAAGTATATCATTGCCCCCGCCGAGGTTCGCCTCACCATCGCCAAGGAGCGTACGGAGAAGCACGGGGCCCGGGAGCCGGCGCACCTACGCGGTTTCATCTCCTCGATACTGGTGAACTACGTTACCGTCCCGACGGAATTGCGCAACGCCCTGGACTTCGTCCTCCATGACCGGCCGCCCTCCTATGGCCCTCACGAGCCGCGCTACCGCGTGACGGTGAAGTACGGCCGCCGCCACGAGCCCTGGATAGAGGCCATCCATCCGATCAAGTAGTCTCGCAAGCGAAAAAACAGCAAGCCGACAAACGTAAGGCCGAATTCCCAGGCCAACTGGACGGCCAGGCTTGCGGTGTCACTTCAGCCACAGGCGCTTTCACAACTTAGCCACGGACAGCGTGGGTTCCTTGCAGCGCTTCTCTCTCAACCGCTAGAACGATGCGCTGGGCAGCGGCATAAGTTTGGAGACAGATTTTTCAACACCCTGCTGCTGTACCGTTGCCCGCCTGCTAACTAACGAAATTATTGACCCGCCGCTGGGATGGTGATCAGAATCCCACCCATGACATCATTCTGCTTGAAGTTCCGTTTTGGGCTGTCCGGGTGTGCGTTATGGCACCCTATGCAGGCCTGAGAGACAGCCTTGTCGGCATAGAGCGCTTGGAAGAACCACTTCCGTCCGTTTTCGAAAAATCCAGTGTGAGGACGGTCTGGCTGCGACATAACGTTCGCGAGCCCTGTTCGCTCGAACTCAGTGGCCGGTCCATTCCGTTTGTTGATCGGCCACAGGCTTACCAAACGGACCCGAATGCTTGTCGTTCTTGCAACTAAATGGGCCGAGTCGATCAAGAACTGGGCTGGAAGAGGGAGGGTGTTATTCACCTGCCAGTCCTCTGAAGCGACCACAATGCCTTTGGCCTGCATCCTCTCCACAACATTTTTCGTGTAAATTTCCCGGTCTGCCTGGATCACGGCATGGATGTAGTCCGTGACCGTGTCCAGGGGTATGCTGGCCGCCGGACCAGAAGTCTCGGCTGCCCTAAGCATGATCGAACTTGTCCCGACCAGAACTAGCGCAACGGCTCCCCACACCAGTTTTTTATACGTCATAGTGGCACCTCACCTTTCTATGGCTGCGACTGGAAGGTTTACAAGCACGGTCATGCCAGGCCCTTCGTTGCTCTCGATGTGGATCTGGCTTCCATAGGTTTCAATATGGGCCCGCGGATGGCAAGCCCTCCTTCTTCTCGCCCTCAGAATTTCCAGCTGTGGGGAACAGGGAAAAGGCATTTGGGGGGTCACAAATGATGACAGGCTACTTCCTGACGGAACCTGTGTCAATGCTGAAAGTCTGACGTGTCTCAGGTGCGGTTGGTCACCTGCCCAGATCGCACGCGTTGTCTTGGAGGACCAGCGCCGCGAAAGCCTGTGAAAGATGCTGCAGAAGAGAGAAGGTCAGGGTCAGGTCTTGCAATCACACAGCGTTCAGTCGCCAGCGGCTTGCGCTGTCTCGCCCGGTCAGCCGGTCTGCTTGAACCCGCCGCCCTGCGACCGCTGAAGCGAGCTAACTTCTTTTTCCAAGGGTGGCCTGGTTGATACCCAACTGCGCGCGTCGCTTTGCCCTCTTATCCAAATACTCATTGGAAGGGTGCCCGTGATGGTCCAACTGCGGCCGTCGAGCGAGCACATTCCGATCGTGCGCGCTCCGGGAGCGAAGGACCGCTACCGGCGACCTTCCAACTCTTCACCTTCCGCGAGCACAGGGGATCAACCAGGCTGCCCGTACTTCCATGCTTGTGCGGAGGCTAGGCGAAGAACCAGTCCCAGGCTGTCGAGAGCCAGTCTTTGATGGTGGACCACCAGGACTCGTCGGATTCTCCCGTCGGCGGCTGCTGGTGGGGGACAGGCGGCGGCGCGGTCTGGCCTGGAGCGGGGGCTTGCGTCTGAGGAGGCGGTTGCGGCTGAGGGGCAGGGGCGGATGCCAGCGTCTCCGGTGGGGCTGAGGTAGCTTGAGGAGGCTGCGGCGCTGGTCCAGGGCTGAGGCTTGGATCAGGAATAGGGACAGGCGGGGCTGTCACGTTCCCGAGACCAGATTCTGAAAGCTGCAGTTCCTGCTCATACCGTGTCACCAGGGCCAGAAGGGAAGTCTCCTGCTTTTTGGCCTCTCTCATTTCTCGCATCAGCGTTCGGTTCTGGCTCAGGAGCGTGTTGGCTTTCGCTTGGAGAGTGGCGACCCTGTCTTCATATTGCTGCTGCCTGCGGGTGGCAGCGTCGTTCTTCTTCCGGAGCTCAGTCAGTAACTCGGTTAACGTTCTATCTTCCTGATCATTCAACGCTCGGAGCGGCGCCACCTGTCGCTCCAACGCCTTGACCTCGGCTTGCATGCGCTCGACATCGGCCTTAACCTGCTCGACCTCGGCAGTCACGGTCTGATACCTATTTTCTTCCACGCACCCGGTTATGGCCAGGAGTGCAATCCATAGCAGGCATGTACCAACGCTCAGGCCTGTGGGAGTCAGGCGCTTGCGTTCTGAACACGTGTCGAATCGGGAGGACAGCATGAGGTTCAGACCTGTGCGACGACCGAGTCGATAGGAAGTTGCGCGTGCGTGTTCTCGCCTAGGCCACATTATTGAGATTATAGTGCCGGGGAACGAGGTAAGCAATTGTTATTGATTTACGGGACGAGCCGTAGGCGTTCTTCCCCCCCGCGCGACGCCGACGAGCGTAAGGGCAACTAATGGAGTCTGGTCTTGCAATCACCCAGCGCTCAGTCGCCAGCGGTGTGGAT
>Ga0209897_1000056_pt1 | contig 14242 bp, 12 predicted proteins | sample GWRWN3_10_20_FD_187215 | JGI IMG/M metagenome (GOLD analysis project Ga0209897, IMG submission 187215) | Riverbed sediment microbial communities from areas with no vegetation in Columbia River, Washington, USA - GW-RW N3_10_20 (SPAdes)... | ecosystem: Environmental > Aquatic > Freshwater > River... | reverse complement strand
ATTCAAGGCCGTCGCGAATTGACGGAGAAAGGTTGCAAATCGCGGGTACGCCTCGGCGTCCCGTGGCGACCGCGTCATCAGCTCCGCCTGGGTCCTCCAGTCGTCGCGCCAGATCCGGAGCGGCGCGTGATCTCCGAGAGCGGTGACCTCCGGGTCGAGCGGGAGGAACCGCACTCCTCGGGCGGCGAGGTTCAGGTCGTCGACGATTTCCGGTCGCAGCAGTCCGCAGAGATCGGCCCCCGTGGAGCCGCGGAATCCGGGGGCGATCTCTTCCGTCGCGACCGCGCCTCCGAGGAACGGTCGTCGCTCGAGGAGGAGGACGCGACGGCGGTCACGAGCGAGATACGTGGCGGCCACGAGCCCATTGTGGCCCCCGCCGACCACGACGACGTCGAAGGACTCGGCCATCACGGTCACACCCGCCGCAGGGTCCAGTCCTTCAGGATCTCCCGTGCGGCGTTGAGGCCGGGCGCCCCCATGACGCCGCCGCCCGGATGGGCTCCGGAGCCGCAGAGGTACAGTCCTTTGATCGGCGTCCGGTACTGCGCCCATCCCGGGACCGGGCGGAGGAAGAACAGTTGGTCCGGCGTGAGCTCTCCGTGGAAGATGTTCCCTCCCGTCAAGCCGATGACTTGCTCGAGGTCCCATGGGCTGAGCACCTGTCGATGGAGCATGATGTCCCGGAGATTTGGGACGTACTCTTCGATCGTGTCGGTGACTGTGTCCCCGAAGTCCTCGCGCCGCTCCGGCCATGTGCCGTTTCGCAACGTGTACGGCGCATACTGGACGAAGCAGGACATGATGTGCTTTCCCGGAGGAGCGAGGGTGGGGTCCAGCGTCGACGGCACGCACATGTCGATGAAGGGTCGGTGCGAGAAGTCGCCGTACTTCGCATCGTCGTAGGCCTTCTCGATGTAGTCGACGCTCGGACTGATCGAGATCGCGCCTTGCAACTGCGGCCCATTTCCCGGGAGGGCGGAGAAGCTCGGAGCCTCCTTCAGGGCGAAGTTCACTTTGCCGGAGGACCCTTCGATCTTGAAGTTCTCGATGGCTCGGACGAAATCCGCGGGGAGCTCGGACCGGTCGAGGAACTTCAGGAACGTACGTTTCGGATCCGCGCCGGAGGCGATGACGCGTGCGTCGATTCGCTCTCCGTTGGCGAGCTCCACGCCGACGGCGCGGCCATCCTTCACCAGGATGCGGCGGACTTCCGCGTTCACGCGGATCTCAGCGCCGAAGGACCGCGCGGCGCTGGCGATCGACTCGCTGACCATGCCCATGCCGCCCCGGACGTAGCCCCAGGAGCGGTACGCTCCATCGATCTCGCCCATGTAGTGATGCATGAGCACGTACGCGGTCCCGGGAGACCGGGGGCCGAGCAAGGTCCCGATGATCCCGCTCGAACACAGTCCCGCCTTCAGGACGTCCGTCTCGAACCACTCGTCCAGATAGTCGGCGGCGCTCATCGTCATGAGCCGCGCGAACGTGTACAGTTCGTCCTCCGAGAGCGTCTTCACCTGTTTGTTTAGAGCGAACAGTTTCCGGAGTTCCAACGGATTCAGGGACCCGAGGTCCGGCGGCGTCATCGTCAGCGTCGGTGCGATGAATTTCGCGAGGCGCGCCATGAGTCGACCGAAGCGCGGATACGCCTCCGCATCGCGGCGGGAGAATTTCGCGATCGCCTGGAAGGCGTCTTCCTCGTCGCCGCGATGGAACAGGTAACGTCCGTCCGGCAGCGGGGTGAAACTCGATTCTTGCGGGATTACTTCGAACCCGTGGGACGGCAGGTTCAGGTCGCGGATCACCTGCGGACGGAGGAGGCTGCAGACGTAGGAGCAGACCGTGAACTTGAATCCGGGGAACACTTCCTCGGTGACCGCGGCGCCCCCGAGGACGTGGCGCCGCTCAAGGACGAGGACTCTCTTCCCGGCCCGCGCAAGATAGGCGGCCGTCGTCAGGCCGTTGTGTCCCCCTCCGATCACGATCGCGTGATACGTGGATGCCAGGGAGACCACTCCTGCGGCGTCGCGTCAGAGATCGGCAGAAGACGCGCCGGGCCGCGGCCAGTAACGGGGGAGGGGTTATATCGTTTCTCCGCGGTCCGCGTCGCCAGGAGGCGAAATGGTCCGACGCGGATCGCCGTTTCATTCTCGGACGTCGGCGGCGTGCGAGAGTTGGGAATGGCGCGGATGGGCGGGATACCTCGCCGCATCTTCGTACTCGCTCGTCCCGGAGATGGAATACTACGCGATCCGGCACTCCGCGGGACTCTTGGACGTATCGCCCCTGTACAAGTATCTCATCTCCGGCAAGGATGCCGTTTCTCTCGTGAACAAGGTCGTCACTCGGAACGCGAAGAAGCTCGCGAAGGGACAGATCTACTACACGCCGTGGTGCGATGAACGAGGGAAGACGGTCGACGACGGAACTCTTTGGAACTTCGGTGACGGATCCTTCCGCATGACCTCGGCAGAACCGAATCTGAAATGGTTGCAGGACGCGGGCATGGGACTCGACGCGGAGGTGCGGGATGTCTCCGAAGACATTGGAGCGCTGGCGCTCCAGGGCCCATCGTCCCGCGCGATCCTCATGGAGGGAGCGGACGGAGCCGTGCACAAACTGCGATACTTCCGGTTCGTCACCACGAAATTCGCGGGCATTCCCGTTCAGATTTCCCGGACCGGATACACCGGAGACCTCGGGTACGAGATCTGGGTCGAACGGGAACGCGCCGAAGCTTTGTGGGATGCCCTGATGGAGAAAGGCGAAGGGCATGACATCACGCCCGCGGGGATGCTCGCGCTGGACGTCGCGCGGATTGAGGCGGGACTCATCCTCGCGGAGGTCGAGTACACGCCCGCACGAAAGGCCGTCATCGACGCGCAGCGGTATTCGCCGTACGAGCTCAGCCTCGACTGGGCCGTCACCCTGGAGAAGGGACCGTTCATCGGGAAGAAAGCGCTCCTTGAGGAGAAGCGGCAAGGCCCTCCGCGCCGCACCGTCGGCCTCGAGATCGACTGGCAGGCCGTGGAGCGCTACTACTGGGACATGGGATTGCCTCCTCAACCTCCCTCGGAACCGTGGCGGGAGAAAGTCCCATTGTACGCGGGCTATCGCCAGATCGGATGGGCCACGAGCGGATGCTGGTCGCCGCTCCTGAAAAAATACATCGCGATTGCGACGGTCGCGGCTCCGTACGCGAAGCTCGGGACGCGCATCGACATCGATGTGGCCGTCGAATGGGAACGTCATCGGGTACCCGCGACGGTCGTCGAGCGGCCGTTCTTCGAACCCGATCGGAAGAAGTCCTGAGCCCGCGAGCCAATCCCTTTATCGCGCGCCCGAATACCCGCCGCCGCCATGGCCTCTGCGGACGCAATCATCGTCGGAGGCGGCCATAACGGGCTCGTTGCCGCGGCCTACCTCGCGAAGGCGGGGCTGAAGGTCCTCGTTTTGGAACGCCGGCCGATTGTCGGCGGCGCCTGCGTGACCGAGGAGATTCATCCCGGTTTCCGAGTGTCGACCCTCGCTTACGTCTGTGGCCTCTTCCGTCCAGAGATCAAGGCGGACCTCGACCTCGTTTCGTTCGGCCTCGAGGAACACGCGTACGATCCGGCTCTCTTCCATCCGTTCCCGGACGGTCGGTTCCTCCTGTACCGGAACGATCGTACGTGGAATGAGAAAGAGGTTGCGCGATATTCGAAGGCGGACGCGAAGGCGCTTCCCCGGTACGAACGGTTCTGGGAGGGCTTCGGAGAACTTCTTGAGCCGACCATGCTCGCCCCGCCCGTCCCCCTGGCCGACTTGGCCGCGTTCGTCAGCACCCCGGAGGCGGAAGATTTCCTCCGCAAGATCTTGTTCATGTCGATAGCCGATGTGCTCGACGAATACTTCGAATCGGAAGAAGTGAAGGCATCGTTTGCGACGAGCGCCGTCGCGGGGACAATGGCGGGCCCTCGTACGCCAGGCACCGCGTTCGTCTTGGGCCACCATACCCTTGGGGACATCGGCGGGGTCAAGGGCGTATGGGGCTGGCCGCGCGGCGGGATGGGGGCGATTTCGGAATCGATCGCTCGGGCCGCCAGCCATCACGGGGCGACGATCCAGACCGGAGCCGAGGTGCGGCGAATCCTCGTCCGCCAGGATCGCGCGGTCGGCGTCGAGCTCTCGGACGGCACGAAGATTGAGTCCCGGGTCGTGCTGAGTAACGCGGATCCGAAGCGCACGTTCCTTCGTCTCGTCGACGAGGAGCACCTTCCTTCCGAGTTCGTCCGCGCGATTCAGCACATGCGGTTCGAGTCCTCTTCGTTCAAGCTGAACCTAGCCCTTCAGGAGCTGCCGGATTTCGCGGCGATTCCCGGCACCGGGCTCCAGGCCCATCATCGGGCCATCATCGACATCGCGCCTTCCATCGATTATCTGGAGCGCGCCTACGAGGATGCGAAGCATGGGCTTCCGTCGAGGGAACCTTTCCTCGAGTTCGTGATGCAATCGGCGAACGATCCTTCGGTGGCCCCGAAAGGCATGCACACGATGACGGTCTCCGCGAAGTTCGCGCCGTTCGATCTCCGCGGTGGCCCCTGGGACGCCGAGGCGGAACGATTTGCCGAACGCATCATCGACTGCCTCGAAGGCTATGCCCCGAACATCCGCAGAATCATCGTGGCACGGCAATGGCGATCGCCGCTCGATATGGAACGGGAGTATGGACTCACCCGAGGCGACGTGTTCCACGGGGCGATCCTACCCCACCAGATGTTCTCGTTCCGTCCGGTCCCGGGATGGTCGTCCTATCGCACCCCGGTCCGTGGTCTCTATCTCTGCGGGGCCGGCGCACATCCCGGAGGCGGGGTTATCGGGGCGTCCGGCCACAACGCGGCGATGGCGGTCCTCGAGGATTGGCCAGGGTTCGCGGGTGGGGAATCTCAGGACTCTCGCACCTGATCTCCGTGGGCGTTTGTGAAACCCGAGGACCCGCTCTCAACGAAGTTCTTCAGGGAGACCAAGCTTTCGGACCACCCTCCGCGGGCATGCCGGATCCCACGGACATCGTCATTCTGGAAACCGGTCGCAATCAGATACACAGCGGTCCCGCTCGCTTTCTCTTCGAAATCGAATTCGATCTTGCGGTCTCGCGGTTCCCGGGACCACCCGAGACCGATATGGTGGCCTGCTCTCCAGTCCAGCACGCGATCTGGTCCGTCTCCCGATCCGAAGGAGAACGCGCCCCCGGCTCGCGGCTCGATGTGGGCCTCGCGACCCAACGCCCCGCCGGCGGACCAGTGGGCGACCGCCTCGGGCCTTGCGAACGCGTCGAAGACCTTCGGGGGTGGCGCCTCGATGAGCACGCTGAGCCGTACATCAGGAGAGGTCACCGGAGAATGATCGGGCCTCACGCTGTCCCCGCGACCTTCCGCGATCGACTTCAGATTCCCGAGGCACATCCGCCACGCGTCTTGGACGGAGCCGCAGGTCGTGTCCTGGAACGGAACGCCGCGATGTTGGGCTCGGAGAAGGGTCGTCTCACCCGGGCCATCGTCGAGGTCGTACGACACTCGGGTTTCGATGGACTGGATCGGCCACGTGAACGCGAAGCGCCGGAGGACCTCGCCTTCGTCGATCTTCGTCTCCCAGGAGCGCCCCTCCGGTGGAAGGATGCAGGTCTCCCCGCCGAACTTGAAGCTGCCCCCGACCTTCGGCTCGATCCGGGACCAACCGCAGAACCAGCGGGACAGATGCTCGATCCGCAAGAGACGTTCGAAGACGGTGGGCCGGGGCGTGTCAATTCGCATCCGGAAGTCAAGATCGAAGGGCATGGCACGAATCCTGTCGCGTGATTCCGACCGAATCCCCGGAAGGAGATAAAGTCGCGGACCGGACGCCTCAGGTGCGCTTCGTTTCTTCTCGAGGGCGAGCGGCGCGGCGTCCCTTGCGCCCTCCGTGGCGGAATCGCTTTTCCTTCGGTCGCGAATCCTTCGGGGGCCTCTCCTTTCGCTTCACGCGTTCGAGAGGACATCGTTTCGGAAGAGGGTTGCGGAAAAGCCTCTGTTCGTAGACTAGGGAACCGAGCCGCCCGCTTCCTTATCAAGGATGACGGGAATTCCGCCGACGTTGCGGGAGAGGAAGGTCGCGACGAGTCTACAGGGTGTTGGCGCGTTCGGTGTCGCGGGGTCCGTGCGATCCGTGCGAATGCCTCTACGGATGCGGCTCGGACGCTCGCTTTGGACCGGGCTCCACGGCATGTCCGAGCGATGGCCTTGCGGACGGTGCCAACCGTCATTGGTCGTCTGGATGCAAGGCCTCCACGACGCGGTGAACGTCCGACTCGGCAAGAGGCCGTACCGCCCGGACTCCTTGACGCGATTCTCCACTGGCGCCCTCGATGGACCATACCACCGAGGGTGCATCGGATGCCGCATCGCCCGACAGGGGTCTCGGCTTCTCGCCCGGGCTCCGCGGGCTTCTGGAGCCCCGCGATGAGGAGGCCGGCCCCTCCTTGACCGACCTGTCTGCGGAAGAACAACTGGGCGGTTTCATCGCCAAGTTTACACCGGAGATCGCCACCCGGACCCGAGCCGTCCTGGCGAAGATGCAGTCCCTCCTGCCCGGATCCTTCGAACTCGTCTATGACAACTACAACGCCCTGGTCGTCGGATTCGGTCCTACCGACCGCGCCTCCGACGCGCTCTTCTCCATTGCGGTGTATCCGCGGTGGATCAGCCTCTTCTTCTTGCATGGATCCGGTTTGTCCGATCCGGCGCATCTCTTGCAAGGGAGCGGGAAGTCGGTCCGTCACATTGTCCTGAATCAAGCCGAGAATCTGGATCTGCCCCCAGTCCGGACTCTCATGGGGCAGGCCCTGAAACGGTCGAGCAAACCGCTCGATCCAATGCAACCTCGTCGAATCGTCGTCAAGTCGATCGCGACGAAACAACGCGCGCGACGACCCACCTAGGGGCGCCACGGTCGGCCTGCATGACGGCCTGGTGATTCGTTCCGATACGGAGGCTCAATCCCAAAGACGTTATAAACGGCCCTTGCCTGCCCATTTCGATGACCCGCTTCCCGGAAGCCGAGCGCCGCAGGCTCCTCAAGATGATCTGCATGCAGTGCTACGCTCGGAATGCGCTTCGCGCGACCCGATGTCGGAAATGCGGTAGCCGGGAACTTCGGCCCAAAGCGAAGGAAGCCCGGAAAGAGTAGGGACCAACCGTTCCAACCTGAAGTGGTCTTTCGGAACCTCATTGGCTTCGAGGCGGACCTGTGCGGTCTTGCTCATTCTGTCGCAGCCGCTGAAGGTAGCTATCCACCGGGTTCAAGAGGATGAAGAGGACGGGTAGCGACACGTAGATGAGCAACGAAGCCAGCGGGCTCACAAAGGCGAGGCCGATGGCTCCCAAGGAGATCAGGGGTCCGATGGCAATCCAGCCGCGCACCTTCCGTACGAGTTTCGGATCGAGCGCCTCATCGATCAAACCCCGGTCTCCCGTGATGTACCACCAGATCACGAGTCCAAGCGCCGCCATGAGGCCGAGGGCGCCCCCGTACAGGGTCAGGGCAATCGGATCCTGCCAATACGCACCCAAGATCGAGGCGACGAACGGGACGAGGGCCGCTCCGAGGAAGTACAAGATGTTCAGCCAGACGATCGTCCGGTTCACGCGGGCGATGAAGTAGAAGATCTGGTGGTGTGCGAACCAGTAGACCCCGAGGACGATGAAGCTGATGACGAACGTCCCGAACCGCGGCACGAGATCCCGGAGCTGCGTGCCCAGGTCCGCACTCCCGGCCGTTCCCGGGATCCGAAGATCCAACACGAGGATCGTCATCGCGATCGCGAAGATTCCGTCGGCCAACGTCTCGAGCCGGTTCGGGGGAAGTCCCGCTTTGGACGGGTGTCGATGCATGGGCAACGCTCCGGTTCGGGAACCAGAGGACGGACCCTTAAACGTGCCTCAGGTCGCGCCGGTCAGAAGCGCCGTCAGGATCTTTCGTTCGGCGATGCGAAGGTGTTTCGAGACCGCGGCCTTCGACGTTCCGACGAGGGCGGCCACTCGGGTCAGCGACGCGGCCGCCGGGGAGTCGTAGTATCCGAGCTGGTATGCGATCGCGAGGACGTTGCGCTGGCGCGAGGTGAGCTCCGCGAGCGGCCGGAGGGCCAAGGCCGGCGCGGACCGGGCGGACTTCACGCGGTAGGGGGTGCCGAGTTCCGCCAAGAATCGGCGCACCCGGGGGAGCGCCTCCTCGGACGCGAGGAGAGAGACTTGGACCTCTTTGGGCGAGGCCCGGGTTACCTCCAGTGGGACCACCCCTGCCAAGCCGGCCTCAAGCCGTTCCATCAGCGACGTCGGGACCCGCCATTCGATCCATGCGACGTATTCCCCTTGGCCCGGATCGGCGGACACCAATTCGAATCGCTTCAACCGGTATCGGCGCGCGATCTCCTGAGCCTCCTGCGCCACGGAGGCCCGGTCCTTGAAGGGTCCCCGCCGACGGACCCGCACGAACATGGCCGCGACCTTGGGGCGGACGAGGAACGACTGGAGGATCTCGAGCCGGTCATTGTGGCGGAAGAACCTCGCGCTGAGGATTCCTAGATCCTCGAGGAGGCGGAGCGGGATGGTCAATTCGAGGCGCTTCATGGAGGTTGACCTGTCAACCGCGAGGCCAATATACACCTTGCCCCTCGTCTTCTGCTGAGGGGAGCCTCGTGGCCACCAAAGGAAAGGAATTCATCGCCGAGACATCCGTGATCACGTGCGACATGAAAGGAATCGTCCAACAGTACGCGGCGGATGCCGCGGACCTGTTCGGCTGGACGCCGGAGGAAGTGATCGGGAAGATGAGCGTGGCAGCCTTCCACCTGCCCGAGAACGTGCCGGTCCTGGTGCCGCGGCTCCTGCGGGAGGCGGTCGAGAACGGGAAGTTCGAAGAGGAGGTCACGCTGATCCGAAAGGACGGTGCGCGATTTCCGGCCGTCCTCACCGTTCGCCCGATGTTCCGTGACGGGGCGCAGGTCGGTTTCATGGGGAAGACCCGACCTCTGGCCGCTCCGTCGAAGGCGTAAATAGGTCCGCGGCGGGGGAGCGCGGTGCCGGATCCGGAGAAGCCCTTCACGGACGAGACGTCCGTGATCACGTGCGACATGAACGGGGTCGTACAGCAGTATTCTGCGGATGCGGAGGAGCTGTTCGGCTGGACCCGCGACGAGGTGATCGGCAAGATGAGTGTTGCGCAGTTCCATCTCCCGAAGAACGTCCCGACTCTGGTCCCCCGCCTTCTTCGAGAAGCCATAGAGAACGGGAAATTCGAGGAAGAGGTGACGCTCATGCGGAAGAGCGGCGCTAAGTTCCAAGCCGTCCTGACCGTTCGTCCCGTGGTCCGCGACGGACACCCGGTCGGCTTCATGGGCATGACCCGACCTCTCACAACGCCGACGAAAGTGCCCGTAGGAAGGCTCTGGTTCCAGGCGCTCCGAGCGCCGTTCCTCGTCGCGTCGATCCTTCCCGTTCTCGTCGGGGCCCTCGCGGCCTGGTCCACGCGGCACGCCTTCGAACCGCGACTGTTCCTGCTCTGTCTCGTCGGCGCGATGTCGATCCACCTCGGCGCGAACATGGCCAACGATGCCTGGGATTTCCGGAGCGGGAACGACCTCGCGGTCCGACACCTGAACCCGTTCGCAGGCGGAGGGCGCGTCCTGCTCCGCGGCGTCCTGAATGTCCGGACCCACCTGGCCGTCGCCCTCGGGTTCCTCGCCGTCGGGTCGCTCATCGGCCTGTATCTCGTCACCCAAGTCGGGCTCCCGCTTCTCTGGCTCGGCGTCTTCGGGGTGATCATCGCGTATTCGTACGTCGGCCCGCCCTTCCGCCTCGCACACCATGGCCTCGGCGAGATCGCGGTCGGCTTGGAGTTCGGGCCGGTGACGGTGATGGGCACCTATTTCGTGCTCGCGCGTGCCTTCGATTGGCCCGCCATCGTACTGTCCGCGTCCCTCGGCCTGCTTGTCATCGGGATCCTCTGGATCAATGAGTTGCCGGACATCCCCGCGGATTCCTCGGTCGGGAAGCGGACCCTCGTGGTCCGCCTCGGCGTCGAGCGGGCGACGCAAGTCTTCGCCGGCCTCCTCGCGGCTGCGTACATCGTCCTCGCTCTCGGCGTGCTCTTTGCGGACCTCACGCCCTGGGCGCTGCTCGCGCTCCTGGCCGCCCCACTCGCGGCGAAGCCTTTGCGAGGACTCCGGAAAGCCGGGGCGGATCCCCATGCGCTCATCCCGTCCAACGCGGGGATGATCCTGGCCACATTAGCGACGGGTATCCTCCTCCTCGCGGGCCTCGCCCTCTCGACCGTTTGGGCGATTTGATTCTGGTTACGCGGGCCCTGCACTCGCCCGGCCGCTGACGCTCAAAAGATCGAACAAGGACGACGCGCGCCTACGGGACATCGCGGTTCCACTTTCGCCCACCCCCGTGGCCCATGCCTTAATACCTGACTCATGCATCCGGACATCCCTTCGACAAGGGGGGAAGGAAAACATGGCTCAGAAGCCGAACAGCATTGTGCACGTGGAGTTCCATTCGAACGCGCCCGAGAAAACGAAATCGTTTCTCAAGAATGTCTTCGGTTGGAAATTCGAGGACATGCCGGAGATGAACTACTCGACCTTCACTCCGCCGAGCTCGCCCGGCGGGGGCCTGCAGCAAGCCGAGAACATGCCCGCGGGAGTCCTCGATTACATCCTGTCGACGGACATCGAGAACACGCTCCGCAAGATCACGAGTTCCGGAGGGAACATCGTGATGCCGAAAGCCGAAATTCCGGGTATGGGGTGGTTCGCGGTCTTTCAAGACCCGACCGGGATCACTCTGGCTCTGTACCAAGCAGCGCCACCGGCCAAGCCCGCCAAGGCCGCGACCCGAAAGACGGCGAAGCGCGCGACCGGCGGACGGAAGAAGTCGTCCAAGCGATCCCGCTGAGGCGAGTCCGAACACGGGGCCGCGTCAGGCCCCGACCATTTCCGTCATGTGAATGAGCCTCCGCGGCGCAAGCATTGGCGCCGCATGCTGAACGGGCGGCTGCATCCCCGGGCGGAATATTTTCGCTCCGCGATTCCCGCTTCGCAATCCTTATCCGTCCCTGAATCGAGGACGTTCGCGTCATGGGTTGGATCACTCGCCGGATTGCAGGGTTCGTCACGTTCGCGATCGTGAGCGCCATCCTGGGAGGATATGCCGCAATTCGAGGGTGGATTTCTGGTGAACCGACCCTCGCGACGGCCACCGGGGCGATCATCCTCGGCATCGCTTTCCTGGCGTCCCTCGCCGTCACCTCGCACATGAAGGGGAACGAGCAAGCCCGCAAGGCTTGGGAGGAATACCAACGGGCGTGGCAGGAATACTACGCGCGGATCTATCCCGGGTACTATCGTCGTTGATTGCCTTCCATCCGCGCAAGTCTCATAGCTACCGGGACTGTGTCTCCCCGGGATGTTCTTCGAACAGCATCTGATCGGCCGCATGGCGAACTTCGGCTACGTGATCGGCGATCCCGGTGCGAAGGTGGCCGCGGTCATCGATCCGAGCTTCGACGCGCGCATCCTTCAGAAGGCGGCGAGCGCGAACGGCTACGCGATTTCCCTGATCTTCGACACCCACCACCATCCCGACCATGTGTTCGACAACGAACGACTCGCGGATGAGACCGGCGCGAAGGTCGCTGCCCATCGTCTGAGCAACGTCCGGAAGGACCTCGTGCTCGAGGACGGAATGACCGTGAAGGTGGGCGATCTCACGGTGAAAGTCGTGCACACGCCCGGCCACTCGCCCGATTCCTGCTGCTACCTGGTCGGAGGGCGTGTCTTCACGGGCGATTGTCTGTTCGTCGGAGATTGCGGTCGCGTGGACCTTCCCGGTTCGAGCGTCGAGCAGATGTACGACTCGTTGTTCAACAAAGTTCGCAAGATGGACGACGACCTGATTGTTTGCCCGGGCCATCACTATGGGAAAACGCCGACGTCGACAATCGGTGCGGAAAAAGCGACGAACTATACGATTCAGCCTCGAAGGCTCGAGGAGTTCGCCCGGTTCATGCGGACGCCCTAACCCGTGGGCAGGTCCGGCGCGATGGCCACGGGTGCGGGCAGCTTCTTCTTTCGCGGCGTTCGCTTCGCCGTTGTCTTCGCCTTTGCCGTCTTGCCTTTCGCCGCCTTCTTGCGCTTCTCTTCCTTGGCGGGGCATTGCATGTTCAGACACAGGACCCAGGGGGGTCTTCCGCGGGAGATGACCTTGATGACAGGATGTCCACACGCCTTGCATCGCTCCTCCGTGGGCACGATCAATCCTCGTTGAGGCAGCGGGTAGGAATTGGTGCAGTTCGGATAGCTCGAGCATCCGACGAACCGCTTTCCGTAGTTCCCATGGCGAATCGTGAGTTCGCCCGTCCCACACTTCTCGCAACGGCCGATGAAGTTCTTTTCGCGGACCGACGGGCAGTCCGAAGCGACGCAATACGTCGTCGTTCGACCGCGATCCGTATGTTTGATCATCGGAGCGCCGCACTCGGGGCAGTTTTCTTCGGCCCCCTGAATGATCCCCATCTGCGGGAGCGGATGCGTGTTCCGGCAGGCCGGGTATCGATCGCAACCGAGGAACCGCGTGCCCCTCCGGGAACGGATCACATTGAGGTTCCCTTCCTTGCACACGTTGCACTTACCGATGTAATTCTGTTCGCGGAGCGCCGCCGCAATCTCCTGGCCGATCGCCTCGCGGTTCGCCTCGAGCGTCTCGAGGACCTCGCTGAGCATCTGCTGCGACTCGCGGACCACGTCCTCGCGGGCCCGCATGCCCGTCGCGATCCCTTCCATGTCCGCCTCGAGGTGGGCGGTCATCTCCGGCTGCGTGATCCGTTCGGCATGGTCTTCGAGGGCTTCGATCACCGCGCGGCCACTCGTGGTCGGCTTTGGATACTTCCCTTCGATGAACTTTCGGTCGGAGAGCTTCTTGACGATCTCGTGCCGCGTCGATTTCGTGCCGAGGCCGACCCGCTCCATCTCCTGGATGAGGGAACCTTCGCTGTATCGCGGTGGCGGCTTCGTCCGATCCTCGCGAATGGTCACCGGGCCGACGCGTTCCAGGGATTCCCCAACGGCGAGGGCCGGGAGGATCGCCTCCCGCACGGTCCAATATGGATAGTACTTCCGCCAGCCCAGATCCTTGATCCGGTATCCTTCCGACTTGAAGAACTGGCCTCCGAGGTCGATCTTGGCATCCGCCGTTTCCGCGATCGCGTTCGGCGCGACGGTCGCGAAGAAGCGACGGACGACGAGTTCGTAGATCGCCCAGTGGTCGTTTCGCTTAATCTTGTCGCGGCCGACTCCCTGGACGGGATAGATGGGCGGGTGGTCCGTCGCCTCCGTCCGGCCGCGGCTGGGGACGATCCGTTCCTGAGCGTGAAGGGTCCTTGCGTCCGCGGCGAACGGAGAGTCTTGAAGTTTCTCGAGGACGGTCCGCAGGTTCACGGTCGACGGGTAGACCGTGTTGTCCGTCCGCGGATACGAAATGTAACCGGACTGGTACAAGTCCTCCGCGAACTTCATCGCCTGCGCGGCTCCGAACCCGATCCGGTTTGCCTCGGCGACGAACATCGTGGTGTTGAACGGAGGTGGCGGTCGCTCCTCCCGCTCGTTCTGCACATATTCCTGAACGATTCCATGGGGAGCAGGATCCGCCAAGGCGAACGCGGCATCCGCCTCGCGGTGGGCCCAGTATGGGCCGTGCTCGTGATCTGACTCGAATTCGATCGGGGCGCCGTTGGCCTCTTTGCGGAACCGCGCATGGAGGGTCCAGTAGTCCTGCGGGACGAAATTCTCAATCTCCCGTTCGCGGTCGACGATCAGGGCGAGAGTCGGGCTCTGGACCCGGCCTACCGACAAGAAGTCGCGACCGAGCTGGCCCGACGCGATCGAGAGGAATCGAGTGAGGACGGCACCCCACGCCAGGTCCACCGTCTGGCGGGATTCCGCGGACCACGCGAGCGGATGGTCGACCTCCACGAGATTCGAGAAGGCTCGTTCAATGTCCCATTTCGTGAGGGCGGAGAATCGCGCGCGGTGCACGCGGATGTTGGGCCGGACCTCGCGAATCAATTCGAGGGCTTCCACGCCGATGAGCTCGCCTTCGCGATCGAAGTCCGTCGCGATGACGACTTCGTCCGCGTCCACGGCGAGGCGCTTCAGGGCGGCGCCAAT
>Ga0209897_1000038_pt1 | contig 19349 bp, 13 predicted proteins | sample GWRWN3_10_20_FD_187215 | JGI IMG/M metagenome (GOLD analysis project Ga0209897, IMG submission 187215) | Riverbed sediment microbial communities from areas with no vegetation in Columbia River, Washington, USA - GW-RW N3_10_20 (SPAdes)... | ecosystem: Environmental > Aquatic > Freshwater > River... | reverse complement strand
AAAATGTTTTCGTAAATTCTGCTGTATTGCATATAGTCCCCACACTATTAGGACAAAAAATATATTAAGATTAATTAATGGTATTCCCTCAATCTCTCTTGAGGTAAAGTATCGTACGGGAAGTAATGAATCTAATATGTATGCAACTACAAAGGCAAAAAGAAATGCCAAATATAAGGAATTTTTTTCCCTTATGTTGAAAGTTAAGGGTAGAAGTGAAGATACTACGATAAATAGATAAAATTCCTCATGGAATAAGATACCTACAATTGAAACTATTGAAAGAATTGCGGTGTAACTGAGTTTATTATTAAATCTAGTACGAATTAGACCTAAAAGTACGAAACCTGCCGGTAAGGTGATATAAATTAGACCGGTACTAAAATCGGGAAACGCTGCAATCATAAAATTAGCAGACAGCTTTATGTCAGGGGCCCTTACAGTGTCGTCGAGTAAAGCAGCGACAGATGAAATTTGTGGTATTGTAGAACCTGTTGCTGTTGAGGATAGTATATAAATCCATCCAAATCCTGAACCAAATACAAAAAGTGATGACGCCAGTAAAGCTGCTCTTTTCTTGTTGGGAGGAAACCATCTAGAACAAAAATAGTAAAATGCAAGCGCCGCTGTCATATTCAGAAAAGCAATACTGGCATATGTATTTACAAGAGGTGTACCAGAAAGAGTTGTTAATCCAGATAGTAAAGCTGATTGGAGAGGAGAATATATATTATCACCATTTGATAAAACAATTTCTTTAAAGTAACCAGACATAAAAAGAATCGCACGACCTTGATGATACCACTGATCACCTATGGTAATGCCGCCGTACAGATAATATGTAGATATAATTAGTAGGGCAAAAAGACTTCCGAAAACATGCAATTCACAACTATATTGTGTAATTAATTTCAGAAATTTCTTACCTGTATCAAAAACACTATTATATAATCTATTCCAACTATTGGTATTAATAGTGGGAATTGACCTATATATACGATAATAGGTAACGAATACCATGAGTATGAAGAGATTTACCGCAATAAGGATAATCTTATTTTGAAAGATATCACTCTCAAGAAATATTGCCGAAATATATGTGGTTAAGCCGGTGACTAATATACTACATAAATACGCTAATAGAACTCTTAGCAGAGGACGAATTATCTGTTTTTTGACTAAAAGATGTACAATCGCATAACCAGGCATAAAAAAAGAAACTAAAATCCCGGCGCCTAATGTTATTATATCTATGATTTCAAATGAATTCCAATTTGAATAAATTGTGTCCAGATTCGACTTTGAGCCGAAAAAACATACTAGTAATAAAATTAAATAAATCAGGGTAAAAATAACATTTGAATATATTTTGTTATTGTTTTCGGATCTATTAATGAAACCATTTATAGGACTTAGTTCCGGCTCATCATTTTCTTGTTCACTGTTGTCGTTTTTGTTGTGTGTTATGGAATAGTACCTAATTAATCCCAATGAAATTATTCCCATAACTACGGCCAGTGGAAGGGTAAATTTGGCTGGGATAAGTAAGTACGACAGGACAAGGTATACAGGAATACTAGAAATCAGGGTTCCTGAGATTAGCGCTATGAAAAGATTTTTGTGTTTATTAAGCTTCAACTAAATATTCCCTTTTTATCGATACTCTATAGGTGTTGACTATTATATTTATGATTAGACAAAAATCATATTATTTATTAATTTTGAACGAATAACATAGTTGATAAATAGATTTAAGGGCATCAGTCGACGATGATTTTCACCGACATTGAGCAAATAATATTCATCGACAAAAATTTCAAAACAATAGCAAATTGGCGCAAACAGAATGAAAAAACAACTCAAGACATAGATGGTACTGCCAAATTTTGTTAGAAATATGATGAGAGAAATACAAGGAGGAGGTTCGTCTGTCGGAGCCGGTCCATTTGTTTGGAATCTATGAATCAGCAAATCCACTGCTAAGTTTTATGCCAATAGTATTAATGGTCCTCTCTGGTTACACAATAGGCGTAATAATATGTAAAGTACGTCTTAATGTAAATCCTTTATTTTTTAGAGATTTAATTTATGGGAATGTATCTGTAAACTTTCTGTTCCTTTGAGGCTTTATAATTTCCGGAGTACTTATGTTTGCATTACCATGACTGTCAAGTAGTTCATTTTACTTAAAGGCATGAATCCTAACTGGTATGATTGACCTCAATAGGGTTTTGTCCGACCTATGCAAGGTAGTATTGATAAAATGGAATCTTTGGCCAAAGGCAACAGTAAGATTGTTTTCATAGAATGGGACCGAGAACGTATCAGAGCAAACGGAACCTCAAAGTACATTGGAGCTTCTCTCATTTCCTATATACCTCTCGTATCAAACATCCCCTGTTATATATAGGAACTTTGCGAATCTTAAGAAGGGAAAGACTTGATATAATAATCTGCCAGAGTCCACCCATAACATGCGCTTTCATTGCCATGGTGTACAGAAACTTTTTTGCTTACTTGTCAATACCGAAAATTTTAATTGATGTGCACACTGGGGCAATTACCAAGCCTTGGTCCAAGAACTTTAGTAGAATTATTATGAGAAGTCTCTTCACTTAATATAGATATCAACAAGGAGCAAAAAATTATCAATTTAACCAAAGATGATAAATGGAAAATTGATAAAAATGTGAAAATTCTATCGAGTGGTGAAAACTTGACAATGTATGTAGACAACCAGAAGTTAAACAAATCTTCTAAAAAGATGACCCTAGACACGGTCATTAGTAATACGGAGGCACCACTATTATTGTTGTTAGATTATTCTTCAAAGAGCTTGTCTGCTTACGCGAAATTTTCTATCGAGATCAAAGATAGCAACGGACTGACACAATGGAAAAAACAGTTAAAAATACATCAGGTAATTTTACGTATGAATTGTTTTCGTTACCAGAGAACATTGTCATGAAACCAGTTAAAATTATTTTTAGGTTATAAACTGAGGGTCAAGGAAAGCATGAATTTTCTACAAGAAATGCGATAATCTTCTGACTTAACATTACTTTTTTATTTCGTTACTTCAGACTTGATAGAATATCCATCCAAAATTCTTAATTCTCTATGCTATTTACCGGCTTCGAATATGGAATAAGTACGATTTATATTTAGTAGTATAATTTCATTCATTTTCGCATAGGTAAGATCGCCAATTTTAGTATCAGGATTTTTCATATTTTCTAAAACCCAGTTTATTAATTCAATTCTTTTCTTAAGATCTCTTTTTTTAGGTACTATCGTCATTCACTCTGTCATACCACACTTTTGAATCCTGAATTCCTTGAGTGAGTGAGGAATTGACTAATTTGAGGCAGAATATTCTTATAGGAGAGGAGGACACTTTGAAATGACAATTTTGGTAAGAATTTTTCTCAAAAAGAATATTGGAATTTTAATATTTTTTCTTTTCCTGACTGTTTTGGCCAATCAGCTAATGCACTTACGGGCTCAAAATGCAGAAATAAATTTAATCGATGAGCAATATGGGTGGCGTCCATACAATGCTGCAACCATCACGCATGACGCTCGTGGTTTAAATATTGTTGCCGAAACTGGCTACAACACCACATTATATAATCGAGCCTATTTGCCAATAGAAATATCATCTGGCTCGAATAAACCTGTCTTCATGGACATTGAATATGGAACAACATCATACTCAGGCAAAGCGGTTTTCTTCGTGGAAGTAAGAGATAACAAGACGAACGAAATTCTTTGGAGAAGTTTTTTGAATGATACCGATAGGAAATCAACAAATAAGACATTTCAACTTCCACCTACTCTTTTAAACAAACCAACGGAATTTAGATTCTACATACAGACTGACAGCCCCGGACTCCACATGTTAGATATTAAAAAGGCGGTGTTACATTCGTCATCGGCTAATGCGACCAAAACAGCAATTAATAAAACAGATACCAGTGTTAGTACTGTTGCAAACGAAACTGCTAATGCGACCGAAACAGCAATTAATAAAACAGATACCAGTGTTAGTACTGTTGCAAACGAAACTGCTAATGCGACCGAAACAGCAAGTAATCAGACTGGCAATTCAGTTTTGGATACGCTAAAGAATATTTTCGGCGGTATCATGGGAAATAAGTAAACTCTTGCCGCAACAAAATTACTGTAGAATCCAAATCAAACTATAGAGAAATTAATCCAACGATAAGTTACCAAATAATATTTTAGACTGTTTTAAGCAGTCGAGGATGGTTTTAACTGAGTGATCCAAGCATTAAATCAGATGTTGCTAGATAAGAACATATGAACGAAACAATAGTTTGGAAAGGTCATAAAAGGAGGCACGAGGAATTGATGACTTCGACTAGGGGAAGTTCAAAAAATAGATGGAGAACATGTAATAACAAAAAAGGGAGTTCTTGATAAAGACAAGTTTTATCTACCTAGAAATAAAGTAAACATGTTTGATGGAGATAAACTGTGGTTTGAAGTTACTAAAGGGGAGGAGGCCGAGATACACAGGCGCGATTAGGCATAATCTCATCTTTTACATTCATTTAATTTCGTTACTACACACTTGATAGAAAATGCGATCCAATATTCTTAATTCAGTTTGTACTTTATCATCTTCAAAAATATCATGCGTTTGATTTATTTTTAAAATAACTTCAGGGTTTTTCATATTTTCTAAAACCCAGTTTATTAATTCAATTCTTCTCTTTACATAACTTTTGTAAGGACTTATTTCATTTTCTCTATCACACCATGTTTTGAAATCTTCAATTTCCTTTTGCAATGTTTGTTCTATAGTCATAATCTGAATTATCAGAATCATGATTTAATATCTAAAGAGGGTTTGAGAGCGGGGGTCTCACGCGAAATCGATAATAACATCCCTTTACCATTTTTCGATAATAAGGATTTCCCATATTAGTTCACGCATTCATGTTCCTCCAAACGTTGAGATTATAAAATCTGCTTAAAGGCATAAATCCTAGCTCCTACGATTTCTCAATAGGTAATTTCCGAGCAATGCAAGAAAATATTGATAAAAAAAAACCTTTGGCCAAAGGCAACAGTAAGATTGTTTTCATAGTATGGGACCGAGAAGGTATCAGAGCAAATGGAATCTCAAAGTACATTGGAGCTTCTCTTCATTTTCTGCATACCTCTCGCATGAAACATCCGCTGCTTCATATCCGGACTTTACGGATCCTGAGAAGGGAAAGACCTGATGTAATAATCTGCCAGAGTCCACCCATAACATGCGCTTTCATTGCCATGGTGTATAGAAACTTTTTTGCTTACATGTCAAAACCGAAAATTTTAATTGATGTGCACACTGGGGCAATTACCAAGCCTTGGTCCAAGAACTTTAGTAGAATAATTATGAGGCGTGCTACACTTAATATAGTTATCAACAAGGAACAACAAAATTATCTTCTACAAAATTATCAAATAAAGCCCATAGTATTGGAAGATCCAATTCCTGACTTTGTAGATATATTATCATCAACGAAGAAACAAGAGGGATATAGATTGGAGCAAAAGGCTATTTTCAACGTCGCAGTCGTCTCATCATTTTCATATGACGAACCACTACATGCAGTCTTTGATGCCGCAACAAACCTGCCCGATGTTTACTTTTATGTAACAGGTAGCAAAAAAAATATCGATAATAAACTGCTGATTAAAAAACCAGATAATGTCATCTTGACTGGCTTCCTACATTATAATACCTATGTAGACCTATTACAAAAAGTTGATGTGATAATGGATCTTACCACAGAAAATACCTCAATCGTTGCAGGCGGATACGAAGCCATGGCTCTTGAACAGCCATTAATAACTTCTAACTGGACTCCTCTAAGGCGGTACTTCAATAAAGGCACCCTTTACACAAATAATTCAAGAGAAGAAATTAGGAATGCAATTATGGTTGCTATGACAAAGAAAGATGATCTGGCTAAAGGGATGTATCAACTTAAAATTGAAAGGATGGAAGAGTGGAAGGAAAAAGTTTCTAATATTCAAGATCTTTTAAGTGATGACTAATGTCAATTCGTCGTAAACCATACTCTCAATTCAATATTTATTTATGAACAAACTGTGAATAAAAATAATTTACCTAGTAATAGAACATAGAAAGTCAAAGGGAGTCTCTGGAAATATTTAGCTCCTCATATCTCGCAAACCTAACCCTTTATCAAGGGACAGATGTATTCGTTACATCTACGAGCTTTTTAGAGTTACGATGGGAAAATGCATTTCTAGAATTCATTTATAGATGAGTTTAAAGCCTAATTAAATCCATTATCACAGTGATTATTTGTCAAGTTGATTAAAGTATGATAAGAAATGAAGTCGGAAGAGGAGCAATATATCTCTATATTCAACTGATTTCATCTATGGTTTCCGGATATATTTTTTTGATATTATTGGCCAGAATTACCACCATTGAAATTATCGGAACGTTTTCGCTTTTGGTTTCAATTTCAGAAATCTTTGCAAATATTGCAATTATTGGTTTGCCCGATAGCATTCAGAAGTTCGTCGGAAAGAGCTTCTTGCAAAATAATCAAACAGAAGCTAAACTCTACGTAAAAATCTCACTGGTATTTCTAGTAATAGGTGTCGTAGTTACATGCTTGGTCACTCTACTTCTCAATGATTGGCTTTCACATGTCTTTGGAATAGACTTTCTTTTAATAATTGTGATAAATTTATTGATAACCTCATATGCCTTGTATACTGCATTATTTTCTATCGTTGTCGCTTCACTTAAAACAAAAGTACTGCCAGTAATTATAATCGTCTCATCCATTGCCAAAGTTATTCTGGCGCTCAGTTTAGTTTTATCAGGTTACGGGATTGTTGGCTTAACTTTGGGTTACACATTTTTTGGGCAGATTTTATCTTCCGCTCTTTTGGCAGTCTCGATATTTAAGTTATTCAAATCATCTCGTAGATTTACCACACGGTCTATGACTTTGCGAAATGCGTCTAAAGGTCTTCTAACAGGTGGGCTGGTAGCATGGATTCCCATGTTAATTACAACACTGGGAATTGATCTGGGAACGTTAGTGTTGTACAATACATATGGATCGCACGAGTCTGGCATATACTTTATAGCCCTGGCGATAGCGAATGCTATAAACTCAGTGGTATACACCATATTTACAATTTCTTTACCAGTCCTGAGTTCTATGCATGACGGTCGCAAGAAGTTTGTATGGCAAACAATTAGAATTAGTGCTATTTTGGCGTTGCCACTATCTTGTTCGATACTCTTTTATTCCAATGACATTATGCACCTGATCGGCTCTAATTATGAAAAAGGGTCAATTTCGCTGCAAATTTTATTGTTGTCAAGTTTTGCCATTATTGTTTTCACAGGAGTCGAGACTTTAGTTTTCTCTTACGGTAAATATCGATATACCTTGAGTATTAATCTTGCTGCAAGTATTCCACGAACTATTCTCTATCTCATACTAGTACCAACATTTGGAATTACAGGAGTTGCTATTTCATATACCATTGGGACTGCAACAGGGCTCATTGCATCAATAATCGTAGCTAAAACGATTAGAATGTCAATATATTGGAAACCCCTGGCTTTCACATTTTTTTTACCTATTTCACTTTCATTCTTTTTAGTAACATTAGACGTGGGTTACACTATAGGCATAGTTACTACGCTTATGATTACCTACTTATTACTAATGAAACTTCATGTAATCCAAAAGTCCGATGGACTATTTTTCATAGAGATGATGCCTGATAAAATTTCTCAGCCACTAATAACCATCTCTAATAAATTCAAGAAAATAATAGATTGGTTTTATCGATGAAGTATATTAATTAATTTTACTTTTTAATTGATAACATTTTTACCGGCTCAGGAAATTCAAGCCTTAAAAATAAATCAGATAACTGAGTATGTTTAGACGTGAAAAAAACTAGAACCAAGTTCTAATCCCAATAAAATAAAAAAGGTATGGTCCTAGTATGAAAGGCAAACATTGCCGGAACAGTAAAGGTGACTCCTTGGTTGTACCTGACAGCATATTTTTCGAAAATCAGATGATATATAGTCTAAATAAATAATTTGCTTTTTGATAGTAAAATGCTTAAAAATTAATGTACATATGGTAGTTTTAATACATGCAGTCTGTTACATATAATTATAATTCATTTCTGATATTCATACCTATTATCTTATCAGCATTTACCCACATATGGAATCCTATTGGCTTTCTTTATCCCGAACATGACGAGGGCATCTATGTTCAGAGAATCATGCGTGCATTGGAAGAAATAGACTTTCGAGATCCATCTTTCGGTTATGACCACCCATTCTTTGGCCAGCTCTTTTTAGCAGGCTTGTTGGGAATGACTGGTTATCCTGATTCGATAAGTCCTGAAATTGGGGACTTACATTCAATTGAGACCCTTTGGATAGTTCCAAGACTTTTGATGGCTTTTCTAGCTGTAATTGATACTATTCTCGTCTACAAAATAGCAGAGCTTCGCTATAACAGAAATGTTGGATTAGTTGCATCCATTATTTTTGCTGTAATGCCAATAACATGGTTACTCCGAATGGTATGGTTAGACTCTGTTTTGCTGCCTTTTCTACTTTCATCCATATTATTTGCAATTTATGTACCTAAAAATAACTTGCCTAATGGTATCAAAAACAAAAATATTCCATTAGTCTTGCTCTCAGGTATTTTTTTGGGTCTTGCCGTATTCACAAAAATTCCGGCCTTTACCATGATTCCAATGGTGGGTTCTCTTATAGTTATGAAAGGTAGTAACAAGAGAAATTGGAGTATGCTTGGAATGTGGGTTATTCCTGTAATTTTGATCCCACTAATTTGGCCTGCTTATGCTATGTATATGGGACAATTAGATCTTTGGATAACAGGTATCTATGATCAAGCAAATAGAACAGGAGGTTCATTATTTAATACTATAGAGAAGAATATCAAAATCGACCCAATTTTATTGACTATTGGTTTCTTCGGAATTGTTTATGCCGCAATAAAAAGAGATTTGTTTATTTTGTTGTGGATTTTGCCATATGCAATCTTCTTGTACCTCATTGGATGGAGCCAATACTTTCATTTCATTCTTATTTTCCCTGCATTTTGTATTGCGCCCGCACTGGCTATATTCGAGTTATCAAAAAAAGTTAAAAACGAAAGAGTCCAGAAAGTATTACCATTCTTTATCATTTCAGTCATAGGTTTTTTTGGACTGGTAAATACAAGTATGCTTATAACACAAGATTATACATCGCCTTATTTTACAGCAAGCTCTCTTCTCATTAAATATCTACAAGACAACAGTAATGAGAAAATTACTGTAATTTCAAATCCTTTTTATTTCTGGATACCACAGTATGTGTTTCATCTAGATCATGATTATTATAGCTATCTAGGAGTAGGATCAATAAAGACCCAAAAACTTATTTTAATAGTCGATGACGGTTTCAGAGAACTATTTTCTGCCAATGATGATTATGCACAACGATTACAGAAGATGTACAATTCATATGATAAAAACGTACTAGCTACATTTGAGAATACTACAATATTATTATCTAACGTTCTTCAGCCCTCATCGCAAATACCACAAATAAATTTACTTGACAAAAATCACATATGGTCTCCCTTCAATAATGCGGCCTTAACTCAAGAAAATGATACCTTAACTGTTAAAGTTGATACGAGCAATGAAAGAAAACTATACAATCGGGCCTTTTTGCCCATTCATATCAATAATACATCAACAGAGCCACTTCTTTTAACTTTAGATTATTTCGCAAAATCCATTAAAGGCCAAGCCACATTTTTAGCAGAAATAATAGAGTACAGTCCTGGTTATGATACATCCTCAACCAAGAAAATATTGTGGTCAACTCTTCTTGACAATACGTCGGGAAATTTTACAAGTGAAACGTTTTTTCTTCCCTATGAAATTGCAAACAGGTCAGTAGAACTAAGACTATATATAATAACCCAGCATGCCGGAGAACATTTCCTAACTATTAAGAACATGAGAATAATATAACAATTACTAATATATGAAAAACACTTAATTTGAGATCTACGTTAATATGCTTTCGTCACTTCTAAAAATATTTAAATAATAAATAAAAAAAAGAAAAATATTTGAGCGAGTTATCATCATCTTCTTCTCATTTGTCATCTAAAAAAGAACGTTTAAAGGTCTTACTGATTGATAATGATGATTTTTCAGATTATACTTCTTATTTTGCTAGAGGTCTTTCAAAGTATGCAGACGTGATCTTGTATTGTTTTTCAGAGAAATCACCAAGTGTCACTGGTGCAGCAAACCAAAAAGGAATAAAATTTATTTATCCAAACAAATGGCTTCCAAAAGGTAATTCATCAGTAGTAGGAATTATTCGAGTATTTATTTTATTTTTTATATTGCTTAATGCACTAACGAGAATAGAATACGATATAGTACATGTGCAGGACTATTTGCCCGCTTTTTTTTTATTCATTCCTTTTTTAAAACTGAGAAGAAAGCATATTTGCTGGACTTTACATGACCTGGACATCTTTAGTCTCTGGTATAGATTATTCACTAAAGGCATAGATGGAAGATTACAGGTATTATTTCGAAAGATGGTTACACAACCTACTTTCATGGGCAATCAAATTGATATAATCTTTGTCCATGCTTTATCGCACAAACAAAAGTTGATGGTAAAAAATGTTGATGAAAAGAAGATTCATGTAATACGACAATTAGACTACAAATATTTACTAGAATTCAATGCTAATGATTCAAGCACGAGATCGTATGATTCTATATTTCAAGATAAGTACATATTGTTCTTTGGCAACATTGCACCTTGGAAGGGGATTGACACATTGGTCGAAGCTGTGAAGATTGCAAAAAATAAATTAAGAGAAAATTTTAATTTAGTAATCGCGGGAAAACCCTATCCAGGATTTGAGGGCATTAAATTTTTCGAAAATATTCACAACCATGATAGCAAATTCATCACAATAATCAACAAATATATAACAAGTTCCGAAATTCCCGCTTTAATTAGCAAAGCATGTTTCCTTGTACTTCCATACAATAATCTCTTTCAATATTCTTCTAGCGGGGTCATACCTTTATCATATACATTTGCAAAACCTGTGATAGTATCAGATGTTCCAACCTTAGTTGAATATGTTGATAATGGCAAAACGGGGAATATTTTCGAAGTAAATAATAGTAACCAACTGGCTAATTATATTGTCGAACTCATTGAAAACAATTCTAAATGCTTAGAAATGGGACAAGCAGCTTACCAAAAAATGGAAAATGAAATGTCTTTAGATGTAGTTTGTAAGCTGATTAATGATGCCTATGTTAATATGAAAACATAAATTAAGTCACTGAAATCCAGATTCCGGAAGTATGCATTCGATTATGATCAATTAATTGGTATCTTGAAAAAAGTGACTAGAAAGATGAGACATAAGAAGTAATCATTTGTGGCTTTAAAGATTCTGTATAAGAGTATCGATTTGAAATACGCTACTAAAGGTTCAATCTTTGAAGTTTTGTCTAAAGGTAAAAACAACATATTATTTATTTACGATCAGATTGCTATAAATTTCATGCAATTTTTGTTCCATCTTGGCCCAGTTATATTTTTGCACAAATGCTTCACGGCCGTTTTGACCCATTTTTTTACGCAACTCTTCGTTATCCCTGAAGAGAATGACAGCTTCCCTTATCTGAGATATATTGTTGTAATCAACCACGATACCACATCGAACTTCCTTATCGACTAATTCCTGTTCCATATTCGTAATTACCGGAATTCCGCACATCATTGCTTCAAAGATTTTATTGGGGCTTGATAATTTGTTCTTACTATAATCTAAATCATACAAGACTATCATGACGTCAGAATTCGATTCCAGTTTTATTGATTCAGTGGGCACTACATGTCCTTTGTACTTCACATTTGGTGACGTAATAATTCCATCGAGTAATTGTTTGTCGGCAACCCTGCCAGCAATAATGAGTTCAACGTCTTTCAGATCCTTTATTGCGATAGTTATTTTTTCTAGACCATACTCCTTACTAATAAGTCCGGTGTAAACAAGGGTTAAAGGATGTCCTTTTGGTTTTTCCCCATTAGTATTATAATCCTCCGAATAGTTTGCAATAATAGCATAGTGTTTTGGCCGCAGACGAAATGTGCTTAAAACTTTTTCTGAAACTGTCATTAATACGTCAGATCTCTTACTTAATAATTCTTCCAATAAATTAACAGAGGTGCATAAAAATGGTATACCGGATGGAACATAGCCACCAAACCTATCATGTACATCATACACTAGTTTCTTCCTAAATATTATTTTGTAAATACAACAGGGTATTAGAACATCTAAATCAATAGCATGAACGACCCGGGGTTTGTATTTCAAAAGCTTTGAGAGTATCCACGTCCATAATAAAGGATAATATAGGATTAGAGAAGGTTTATTCCATGGTGCTCTGACCTTGAATAAAGTCAGGTCTACAATATATCCCTTCACGTCCGTTGAGGAGAGCCCATCTCGATTCCATCCTAAAGCAATTATAGTGTATCGCTTCTTCAGTGAACCAACAATTTTCAAAATTCTGGGATGTCTTACTATAGGATTTGATGCTACTATGACTATATCTTTCATTAAGCATTCAGTCCCGTCTAATTGTAAGTAGGTATCTGCTTTTATCTGTATCCAATTAACGAATAAATGTTTGAATCGTTACTTACTTAACTTGGATATTACAGTCGAATGTATAGTTTCTAAAATCTGTAACGGTAAAATTTAACCTAATTGGCCATTGAAATAATATATTTGCATGAATAACCTGTCAGTTATTAGTATGCGTAAAAATGACTTTGGTCATCATCTCTGCCTGGTTTCAGTGGAGGTGGTCAATTTAGTTTATTAACTTTATCCTTTTGCTATGACTGTTGTAGATTCATTCCTCCGAATTACTACATGCCCCATGCCTGTCAAATAACCAAAGAAAAATGTAATATTATAGATATTGTGCAAGGTTATAAAATATCCTAAAAATAAAAATAGTAACGTAATGGAGTTATTTGCGACTGCCAATTTGAATGAAAAAATTAACTCGACTAAGACTACTGCGATAAATAAGTAGAGGAGAGCAATAGGTGCCGTAAAACCAAAAAGAGTTAGCATTAGAAGCGAGAAGGCAGAAAAAATAAGACCAAAAGAGAATAGATTGAACAGTGTTAAAAATTTAGGACTCCTTGCAGTGTTTTTTCCTCTTTCATATCCATATCTTCCAAAATACGACGCAAAATCAGTGTAGGAATCTATTCCTATATAATGATATATCCTAGCTTTGGATGCGTAAATAATTCGATATCCCTCCTTGCGAACTCTGTAGCATAAATAATTGTCTTCATTATAACGTAACTTTTCATCAAAACCCCCTAAGCCTTCCAAAAGATGCTTGCGAACGGCCATATTGCCGGACGGTACATCAAGAACTTCACGATCTCTTTTAATTTGATAAAATAACGCAGAACCACCACTGCCCAAATACGATCCTAGCACGACGTCTATCGCTTTTGTATTACTTGACTTCTTCGAATGTGCCAGGGTTATGGGTCCTCCGACCATTCCGACATCTCTTGAGAATTGTTTTAACAAGTTTTCCAGCCAGTTAGGATTAGCAATGCAATCTCCGTCGATGAAAGCAATTATGCTGCCGTGAGAAACCTTTGAGCCAATATTTCTATTTTTGCTAGGAAAATTTGTTTCTACCGATAGTGTAAGGTATCTCTTGCAATTTTTTTTTGATTCTAGAATATTTTCTAGTTCATCAGCTTTCTCAAGTGTATTATCCGTTGATTTATCGTCAACATATATAATTTCAAATTTAGGATAATTTTGATTAAAAATGGATAGAATACATTCTTCAATTGTATCACTTTCATTCTTACCAATAACTACAACACTTACCAAAGGGGAATCGTTGTCATCACTCATATGTTGACTAAAAATATTAATTTAGGACTATTTTTATCATTCTCCTTAGTCAAGAAAAATATTATTAATTGTATAATTACCGCAAGTACACACCAAACTCAATTCCATGACAAATAATTTGCTAATATTTTAGCGGTTTAGAAGTACGTACTGCAACTATCTAATTCCTAACTTAGATTTGGAGCAAGTACAGGACAAGAGAATAAAAACATAGGGACATGCATCTCAGCATACTAATATCTAACACGTAAAACATTAAGTAAGAATGAATAATAAGGACATCTTTGGTAGCGAAATTGTTTGAAATCGATAATGTTTTTTAACGTTATTCAAAGCAATAAAATAGATTTTGGTAGCGGGTTCTAATAAGAGGGAAAGAATAAGGGATAGTGTCACCAGAGATGATTGAAGAATTTAAGAAAAAGACCGTCGGGCGTGGAGCTGCGTATATCTACATTGAGAGTATTGCGTCATTAATTTCAGGCTACATTTTTTGGATTATCGTGTCCAAAATCACAACCAGCGAAACTATTGGTATAAGCTCCACCTTGATCTCATTCGCAGGCATTGTCTCTGTTATAGCCACTATTGGTGTACCATCTGGGGTACTCCGTTTTCTGGGAAGGAGCTTTTCTGAAAAAAAATTAGACGAAGCAAAAAAAACTGTGTTAGTTGCTTTGTTTCTAATTTGCATGGGAATTACTGCGTGTAGCCTTACAATGGTTATAGTTCAAAATTGGATACACGATATCTTTGATTTCGATCTTTCTCTTTTACTAATTGCCATTTTGTTTGTTGGTTCAGCCGCTCTTTCAATGCTATTTCGGTCAGTTGTCATTTCCTCATTAAATACAAGATCATTGCCCATAATAATTATTTCATCTTCTATTGTAAAGCTAATTCTAACAGTAATCCTTCTTTTTATTGGTACAGGTGTAGTTGGATTAACAATTGGCTTTACTTCCACACACGTATTAACTTCCATTCTGCTGGGTATTTTTGTGATGAGAACAATTTTCAAAAAATCTAGTGTCAACAACTTGGTTACAAGCTTTATTGCTAGTTCTAGATCTATTCTTGTTTCAAGTATTGTATACTGGATTCCTTTCTTAATAACGACAATCGGTTCTCAATTGGGGACTATCGTGGTATTTGGTTCACAAGGTGCGAATCAGGCGGGAGTTTATTTTTTGGCTCTCACTATCATTACCGGTATTGCGAATGTTATGAATTCTTTGTTTACAATTGCATTGCCTACGCTGAGTGGTTTGCGAGATTATCGGAAGAGGATCGCATGGAATACTATAAGATTTAGTGCGCTAATCTTGTTACCGTTCACTTGTTCGCTTATCTTTTATTCCGAAGAAATTATGGAACTTTTTGGTCAGAACTACACAAACGGATCAGTATCTCTAGAGATACTTCTCTTGTCCATGTTACCGATGGTGGTGCTTAGTGGTATAAATACATTGGTTTACTCTTACGGAAATTATAGAGATGTTCTCACAATAGGTCTGGCCGTGAGTATTCCAAGAACTTTGCTTTACTTTGTCTTGGTTCCGCTATATGGAGGAACGGGGGCCGCTGTAGGATATACCGTCGGTACTATTATCGGTTGCCTTGTATCGTTACAAATAGCGAGAACAACTGGGATGCAGATATTTTGGAAGGAACTGGGGATTATATTTATTGTACCGACGGCCTTAGCGTTTGCCTTAGCATATTTACAAGTTAATTTTGTTCTAGGAATCATCGCAACAACTCTTTTATCTTATCTCATATTAGTGAAGGTACATATTGTTACTGGTTCTGATTTACAAGATTTGTTAGTGATCTTACCAGAAAGTTTTTCAAATAAAATAGGTAAGTGTCTCCGTAAACTCCGTAGACTTGGGATTTGAATCATACATATGAAGAGGATTCAAGACCGTCTTAAAAATTCCATGTATGACAGTAAGTAGGGAGAAACTTAACCTAGCGTCATAATTTAGTCACATTACTGGGTTCAAAAAATATATTTGATTATCCAAAAAAGAACATCGCACGTTGGACTGATTTAGAATATCGATATCGAAATCTGGTGTACTCTAGACTTTTGAGTTGTCAAGTTAATCAAGTGTATGTTCAATTCAGCTGGTCTGACCTTAACATGCAGTCTGCACGAAATTCATTTAAGCAAAAACATAATTTATTGAACCTACTTGTATACATGATAATATAGGATATATTGTTAATACTTTATTACTTCAATATTAAATATTTAATTTAGGTGTCTTGAAATTCATTCATTAAAACATTAGTTAGGTATATTGTTGTTTCCGATATAATATTAATTACCTTGAATACATTCGCAGAAATACTATTTGGCGGGTACTACTCTAAATATGCTTCCCATATTTTTACCACTGTACGGTATACAACGGTCATTTGGAAATTTTGGTATACAGTCGCCGCCGCCAAAATCCGTTGCGAGAACATACAGATATCCATCCGGTCCCATCTCCACATCTGTAATTCCACCAAAACCTTACGCAAAAATTACTTGCTCAAGTTCGCTATAACCATTTGCTATTTTATCATCAAGAGGTTTTGTAAAAGAGAAGTTCGTCCTATTCTTACTCAGATCAAAGTGGTAAAGAGTATCATTATGAAAGTCCCCTACAAACATATCATTTTCGTATTTTTTCCCTAATTTATCAGACTTAAGAAAAGCCAAGTCAGTAAGGCCAACAGTATACGAAACAAATTCTGGGGGGCTATATTCGCCTTTACCGTTAAAGTATTCTAATTCCTCCATGTCTTGAAAAACGTTACCTGTGGTTTCATTTTTAGGTACCCAAAATCCTTGTACTTTTTGCCACCCACTGTTAAACCCTGGTTTAACTAAGTTAATTTCATCACCATAATCAGGACCATTTTCAGTGTCCCATAGGTTACCTGTCACAGGATCGAAAGCAATCCCAAAACTATTTCTTATTCCATACGCGAAATACTTACCTATTTCGTCATTTCCAAGAATCATCTCTACTTCTTTGCCTTCCTGGTTAATACGCAATATTCCAGATGATCCATCAGGAACTTTACCGTGATTGTAATTTTGTGTTTTGTAACCACTTTTCATCATATCGCCAACAACAAGATAAATATTATTGTCAGGACCTATTATGACTTTGCCGCCGTTATGAGCTCCACTTTGAGATTCATGTGAATTAGCGGGAATGTCCAATAATAATTTAGGATTTACTAATTTATCTTCCGACACTTCATATCTGTATAGGCGATTACCTAATGGCGGTGTACCATTGGTAACGTCGTCGCCATCTTTCCCCTTTACTTCAGTAAAATATAGAAAAACAAATGTGCTTTTTGCGCTCTTTGTCTTGTTATGCTCCTCATAGTTGGGATCAAGTGTAATGTTTGTAGCTACTGCGATACCTAATAAACCTCTTTCATTTTTGGTTGCAACATTTACATCAAGTAAAGGCTCATTTATTACAGTACCGTTAACAATTCTCCTTACCGTCCCCTCGTTTTTCTCTAATACTAGAATATTATCTGATCCTAGAAAAGCCATGCTAGTTGGAAATTTAAATTGTCCACTAGAAACTGTTTGTATTCTTAGAGTACTGTCATTTCTAATGCTCGGAAATTCAACAGACTCATTATGAATTTGAGATGTAGCAGTTGAAATACCAATTAGTACAACGCTTGACAAGGCAGCGATCAGGAACTTGGAATGAGGTAATATTGACATGCTATTTGGCATTTGACTAAAGAGTTGTAGAATATTTATTTATTATGTGCAGTATTCAGATCAAAGTTTGATAGAACTTATTTTTACATCGATCACACTCCTGTCACTTTTTAAGGCTGATAAGACTCGTGCCTCAATTTTAGATGAAAAATAGTATTGCGATGGATCAGAAAAAGCAAGGCTTCGATTTTTATGATCATTAAAGTAAATCAAATATTATGAGCCTTGTGAATACTTAATTCACACCGATTATGTCAAGAAGTTTTCACTAAGGAATTACACTGCTCGTTGCACTTAACGGCTGTGATTATGATAAGGATTATTTCGGTCCCTTGCAATTACTCCTTATTTATGATAAAGGATAGAGCGTCAGTGACAGTCAGGCGGGAGGTATATGTTACAGAGTTTTTCTCGACCATAGCCATACATCGCTCATGACGCAATTCGCAATTATCTTTTTCGGCGTATTGTTTGCCAAACCTGCTCCCTTATCATACTTCTTTTGTTTGATATAAAATCCACCATCTTGTAGCATTCGTAATATTTTATTTTGCGTGAAGTGGTAAGGGTGGGACGAATCCAATTTGTTTAATAGCGATTCTAAAAAGTGATATTTCTCACGAAGAACATGTAACCATATCAAGAGATCACCCTCGTTTCGTAATACTCTAAGTGCTTCTTTTATCACTTTGCATGGGTTAAAACAATGATCAAGTGCATTGAAGATTAAGACTACATCAAATGAATCTCTATCAAACGGTATTTCTTCTCCGACACCATTTCTAATAATCGATTTTTTCCATTTTTCAAGTGTGAGATCATTCAAGTCCAAAGGTTCTAATCCAACTCGTGATTTTGCATTGTCTATCTGGAATATTATTCCGTTTGGTCCGCAACCAATTTCTAAGACTGACTTGCCGGCAAAAAAATCATAATTTATATTAAAACCATGGGTAATCTTCTCTTCAAAATATTGTTTACGGTCTTTATTTGAAACATCCTGTATTCTTTCTGATGTGGCCTGCTTTCTCGACAGCCAGTATTTTTTTTCTGACTTTTGGGCCCTCTTCCATCGTTCTAGAGGCATCCGATATCCGAACTCATATAGTACGATTTATGTAGAGTTAATTAAATTTTCTAGCTCATGTTAATCAGCGATTATATTGAATATAAGGGTCATCATAATGTACATGAAGTTATCATCAACATTAGTGAGTAAAACTTCCTAATTTGGCGAAAAAAAGAATTAAGATCACTTGAAATTAATATTTGTCAATTGCTGGGAGGCGAACAGGGCATTAATGCTTGACAAAGGATAACGTAATATTGAACTTTTCCTAAACGTTCATGATTGTCCGCTATAATAGGAATTGGTGAAGCAGCAAATCCTTTACTTACTATTATACCGATAGTTCTAATTGGGTTTTCAGGATATACCGTTGGCACTATAATATCTAAAGTACGCGGTGTAACTCCTCGATTTTCTAGAGATTTCATTTATGGGAATATAGCTG
>Ga0209897_1000036_pt1 | contig 20480 bp, 21 predicted proteins | sample GWRWN3_10_20_FD_187215 | JGI IMG/M metagenome (GOLD analysis project Ga0209897, IMG submission 187215) | Riverbed sediment microbial communities from areas with no vegetation in Columbia River, Washington, USA - GW-RW N3_10_20 (SPAdes)... | ecosystem: Environmental > Aquatic > Freshwater > River... | reverse complement strand
CCAGTACGCGAAAGGGAAAAGGGTGGCGCCAAGCGTCCACGCGATGGTCGTCCCCGGGTCCGGACTGGTCAAACAGCAGGCGGAGCAGGAGGGGCTGGATCAGATTTTCAAAGAGGCGGGCTTCGAGTGGCGCGAGGCTGGCTGCAGCATGTGCCTGGCCATGAACGCCGACGTGCTCCAGCCGGGCGAGCGCTGTGCTTCCACCAGCAACCGGAACTTCGAAGGGCGACAGGGCAAAGGCGGGCGCACCCACCTGGTCTCCCCCCCCATGGCCGTCGCGGCGGCGGTGGAGGGACACTTCGTGGACATCAGGCACTGGGGATGAGCCTAATTGTGAATGTTGCATGTTCAAAGTTGAATACAACCGACAATTCAACATTGAACTTTTAAAATTTATCGGTGGTCATGCACCCATTCACTACATTAACTGGCTTGGTCGCTCCGTTGGATCGGGTCAATGTGGATACCGACCAGATCATTCCGAAGCAGTTCTTAAAGACGATCGAGCGGACCGGGCTCAGGGAGGGTCTGTTTCTCGACTGGCGTCACAAGAAAGACGGCACGCCGGACCAGGAGCTCTTCTTGAACCAGCCTCGCTACCAAGGGGCGACGATTCTGCTGACCCGTGACAACTTCGGCTGCGGGTCCTCGCGGGAACATGCCCCATGGGCGTTGTTGGATCAAGGCTTCCGCTGTCTCATCGCGCCCAGCTTCGCGGATATTTTCTACAACAATTGCTTCCTGAACGGGATCCTGCCGGTGGTCCTGAAAGCCGAGGAGGTCCAGGCACTCTTCCAATCGGTTCGCGCCAGAGAAGGCTACCAGCTCACCGTGGATCTCGCCCCACAGACTGTCACCACCCCGGAAGGGACACGCTATAGTTTCGACGTGGATCCCTTCCGCAAAGACTGCTTGCTCAAAGGCCTCGACTCGATCGGGCTCAGTCTTCATCACGAACCAGCCATCGCGGCCTATGAGAACAGGCGCAAAGCCGAAGCCCCCTGGCTTTTTCCTGACCTCTAACCTTTAGCTCATCCGGAGGCCCCATGAACTGGTCCGCCCTTCTCTCCCCGATCTGGTGGGTGACACGTCTCAGGGTCGTCCTGACGTTGCTCTTCTTCGGCATTACCGCCTACCTGCTCGTCGTGTTCAACTGGTCTTATTCGGACGGCGACCGGGCGGGGTATCTGCAGAAGCTGTCCAGCAAAGGATGGATCTGCAAGACACACGAAGGCGAGTTGGCGATGACGACGGTGCCTGGAGTGGCGCCGATATTATGGAATTTTAGCGTTTGGGACGGGGCGGTTGCCCACAAAATGACTAGCCTGATGGGGAAAAAGATCGTGCTGCACTACAAGGAGTATCGGTACATTCCCACCAACTGCTTCGGTGAAACCGCCTATTTTGTCGACGCTGTGCAGGCAGCCGTCGAATAGGAGAAGGGCCGGACAGCATGAAACATCTGGCGAAGGTCTTGCTTGCGCTGCTCCTCGTGGTTCTGCTTCTGGTTGGGGTGCTTCACCTGTGGTTGGGCTCCCTCATCAAGCGCGGCGTGGAACAAGTCGGGCCGAGGATCACTCAGACTAGCGTGACGTTGCGGGATGTGGACATAGCTCTGTTGTCCGGACGCGCCAAGTTGGAGGATTTGACCATTGGCAACCCCACTGGTTTTCAGGCACCCAGCGCATTCAGGCTTCGCAACGCCACCGTACGCCTGGACTGGAAGTCGGCGCTGTCGGACCCGGTCATCATCGAGGAAATCGTCATTGATGGCCCGGAAATCACGTTTGAAGGAACCATGGCCAGCAGCAACCTGGGAACCATCCGTGACAATGCCACAGCCTTCGCCCCCGCTGATTCATCGGAGAAAGCCCCCGCGCCGAAACGCGACGCTCAGCAGAGCTCCGGGAAAAAAGTGGTGATCAAGCAGTTCACCATGACGAACGCGCGGGCGAATCTATGGCTGCGGGCGGACGGGGTCGAGACGAAAGCGCAGGGCATCAGTCTGCAGGACATCCGGCTAAAAAACATCGGAGCTGCGTCGGGCGGTGCGTCGTTTCAGGAAGTGGCAACGATTGTGCTGACCTCCATCACCAACTCGGCCGCTCGCCTGGCCACGAGCCTTGATAAACCTCTGGAGAAGGGGGCTCAGGCGCTCGGAGAGTCTGCGGAGAAGGCCACGTCGAAAACCCTGGAGGACGTCAAAGGACTCCTCAACAAATGAGAGGAAAAGGTCCTGTGACCCGCGCCCGCTTAAAGCAGTCGCCTTTCAACTGTCTCACCGCATCATTCCCTGTGGAGGCTTCGGGGCAGGGGTTTTGTGGGTTGCAGCACGCCTCGTGGCTTTCTCCAGCTTTTCATCCTCCAGCATCTGCTCTCGAATCTGGCGGACGGCCTCGGTGAAGGCCAGGTTGAGGCGGTGGCCCTCCTCGTTCCATATTTCCGGATCATAGACAGAGATCTTCTGCGTGAATTGACTCTGTCCGCGATACTGCCCGAGGCGTACCCCGTCCGGATACGCGAGCACGAGTTCCAGGTCCACATCCACGGCATGGCTTTCGACCGGAGCGGCGAAGAGCATGACCAGCAGATTCACCACGGGGATTGCCAACCAGCGTGGCGACCGGACTTGCTCTTGGAACCGGTGGATCTCGCCAGACAGCACCAAATCCGGGTATGAGGTATTACGACCGATGGCATCAAAGACACCGTTGGTGCGAAAGTCCTTAAGGATGGCTCTTGTGACCAGCTCGGCGAGTGGCCCGTCCAGATAGGCGGGATCGGTGATCGCGCCGTCCCCATCGGGCCCAGCCTGCGGCAAGTGCTGGCTCCCATCCATGGAGGCATCAACAAGTGGCTGGAGTTGGACTCGCGCCGGGATAGTCTGCGGGCTCTCCTCCAACGTAACCCTGGGAACGTACTGGCTACAGGCCGCGAGCTGGAGTAACAAGAGACCGAGGGGCACCGCTCTCATCATACGTGACCAGGAGGACATGTGGCGCCGCTACGTCTCATGCCATCATTCACCCTCATCCGATTTGAGGTCTTTAACGACTCTATGGAGCGTCTTCTCCTCATCAGGCAGTATGCGAACAAATTCGAGCCCGAACTCCCGTCCGCGTGCCCACTTCACGGCTGCCTGCTCGACCCTCACGGGCCAATCAAGTTCAGGTACATAGAGGCGCAGCTCGAGCGTGGTGCCTGATGCAACATTGAGAAGACTCTCAATCCGACACCCTCCCTGCGAGAGGTCGGTGGCTTGCCCCTCCCCATCTATTTGCTGTCCTGAGAACGTGCTTCGAAATTGCACTCGAAAGCGCGGGTACTTGCGTAATTCCATCAGCTAGTCCTCCTGCCCTTTCGGCGTCTCCCCCATCATCCTCCCGATCGCCATCAGCACCATATAGGGTAGGAAGTACGCGGGGAAACATAGTAGAAATAAGAAGAGGAAGAAGCCGATATTGCTGAGGGTGACCTTCTCTTTAAAAAAGACATAGACCGCGAACAGACCCCAGGCGACCGCGCAGAAGTTTCCCGCCAAGACACCCAGCCGTCTGAAGCCACCGCCATTCTTCTGATCAGGCTGGTCGGTCACGCCGAGACCGACAAGGTCCTCTTCCATATCAATCCCTCGATTCCCGCCCGAGCAGGCCCCAGGATGGAGGAAGGCTAGACGGTCCGTAGGCACCTGTCAAGAAGGGGCTTCGGTTTCATGAGGGTGTTCTTTATAATGCTATGGTGGGAGGGTGGAGTGGCGTCGACCGGTCGATTCGTTTACGAATGAGGAGGACCATGATGAAGCACGTCATCCTTACATTCCTCTTCGTCATCGCGCTGGGGCTATTGAGTTGCACAGAGAACGGAGCGAAGGAGATGTTTGAAACCGCTCAATTCGAGGAGCAGCAGAACAATCAGGTCCACGCCAAGCAGCTCTACGAAGCAATCATCAAAGACTACCCGAACAGCGAATATGCCAAAGAGGCGAGCGAGCGGCTCGACCAGCTCAGCCAAAGCAAATGATCGCCGCTCCGGAAGACGCCTGTAAGGGTTTCGCGCTGTGATTGCCCGTCGTTACATTGCTCACGCAATGCTCCTCCTGCTCTTGGGGGCGTCTCTGCTCGCAGGATTGCCCGTTGTGGCCGACACGCCACAATCCCAGTTGGGAAAGATCGAGTTTCCAACATCTGGCTCAGCACACACCCAACGCCATTTCCTCCGGGGCGTCCTCGCGCTGCACTCATTCTGGTATGAGGAAGCCTTGACGGCGTTTCAGGAATCCACAAAGGCCGATCCCGACTTCATGATGGGATATTGGGGCGAGGCGATGGCCCACAATCATCCGATCTGGGAGGAACAGGACGCTCAGGCGGCCAGGAAAGCGCTCGAACAGATCCGCGTGGGCATAAAGATCACCCCGCGAGAGCGAGCATTCCTGAACGCGGTCAAACTCCTCTATGGAGAGGGCGACAAGTTGGCCCGCGATCGAGCCTACGCCGCAGCTATGGAGCAACTTTATCGAGATTACCCGGAGGATTTAGAGGCCGCTTCCTTCTACGCGCTCTCGTTGCTGGGTACCATCCGCCCGTCAGATCGAGACTTTCGACGCCGGATTCAGGCCGGCGCGATCGCGTTGGACGTGTCCCGCAAGAACTCCGATCATCCCGGCGCCGCGCACTATACAATCCACGCGTTCGACGACCCGGAGCATGCCATTCTGGCGCTGTCAGCCGCGCGGCGCTACGCGGAGATCGCCCCTGAAGCCCATCACGCGCGGCACATGCCCGCGCACATCTTTCTCCAACTCGGGATGTGGAGGGAAGCCGCAGCCTCAAACGAATCGGGGTGGGCGACCTCGGTCGAGTGGGCGAAGCGCCAGGGGCTGCCCATCAACCTCCGGGATTACCACAGCCTGCATTGGCTTCTCTACTCGTACCTCCAGCAAGGCCGCTACAAGAAGGCCGAAGAGGTGCTGGCCCTGAAGCAACAGGACATGGAGGATGCGGGTGATGACAAGAGGGCCACGCAGTCTGGCTATGAGCGACCGGTGAGCCTGCTGTACGACGAGATGGCCGGAGCCTTCGTGGTCGAGACACAACAGTGGGACGCGGCGGCGACGCTCTGGAATGCACCTGGATTAAAGCTTCATGATCGCTCCAAGGCTCTTCCCATTTTTATCCGTGGCTTGGCCGCGGCCATGGCAGGGCGGCCGGAGGCCGACAAGCACCTCGCGGCGTTGCGAGCACTCGGCCAGAAGCAGTCTTCCAAGCCGCACGCTCGCCGCGCGCACCGGGGAACGACCGAGGAGATCATGGAGCTGGAATTGAACGCAGCCACTCTCTCGTCGAAAGGGAACTACGCGAAAGCCATTGCCCTGATGAAGAAAGCCACGGCCCTGGAAGAGGCGTTGCCTCCACCGTCAGGCCCTCCTGAGACGATCAAGCCAGCTCATGAACTGTTCGGTGATGTGCTGTTACGCGCGGGGCGCCCGAAAGAGGCGGCGCAGCAATTCTCGAACGCGCTCGCCCGTCACCCGAATCGGGCCAGGTCACTAATCGGCGCTGCTCGGGCCGCCGCGAAGAGCGGCGATAGTCCATTCGCGGTCACCGCCTATGTAAAGTTTCTGCAAGTCTGGGCGCAGGCTGACGCTGAGTTGCCGGAGTTGCGAGAAGCACGGGAGTACGTGCAGCCGGCGGCCACGCCGTAGCCCTTCACACCCATCGCGGTCGCTACTTCCCTGATCAGAACGCTGGTTTCACCGTCGGCGGCTGACCCTTCCCTGACCGAAACGTCTGGTAATACCGAAGGACCTTCTGCACATAATAGCGTGTCTCTTGAATAGGCGGTATCTGTTGATACTGTTTCACCCGATACTCCCCGGCATTATAAGCGGCCAAGGCCAGCGGGACGTTTCCATTGAACCGGTCCAGCAGATAGCGTAAATGTTTGGCACCGCCGCCGATATTGTCGATCGGGTTGAAGGGGTCGCGAACCCGCAACGACGCGGCCGTGCGCGGCATCAGTTGCATCAGGCCGAGCGCCCCTCTCCGTGACACAGCGGTTGGAACAAAATCCGACTCCGCCTTGATGACCGCGCGCAGCAGGGCCGGATGGAGCCGATGTCGCTTGGCATACCAGGCGATGGCTTGATCCAGTTCTTTCTTAGAGACCCTTGAGTTGAGATACGTAGGATCATAGGGGACGCTCTGATACCGTTGATCCGTGGGAACGTTCGTCACGCTCACCGTGCCGTCTTTCTCGACATACTGGTACAACTCACTCGTCGCCGTGGGCGGCAGAAACACCATCACGCCAACGACCATGGCGGCACAGAGGCCTTGCTCCAGAGTCCCGCATAGTCTCTTGCTTTTCCTGTACAGTCCCTTGCTTGTCCTGAATGGAGTCGTCGTGTTCTTCATATATCCTCCCATTCATGAGTGAACACCGGGTTGACATAGAAATCCACGATCCGACAGTAGGAGTAAGGATCAGATTTCGTGCCATCAGACAAGAATGAACAGGCTTGGGAAAACAGGAGGTTGAGAGGTAGGGCCGCCCCTACTTTCGGAGGGAGGCTTTTCGAGACAATAACGTTTTTTGGCTCCCGAGGGAACAAACTTCGCCAAACCAGTGTAAATACGTATTGTTACTGGCTTTGGAAGGATCGCTCCGAGAGCGTGGGGGCGTCGAGCCTGGCGCTCTTGTGTGGCCTGGCTGCGAAACTCAAAAACTCGTGTGGGCCTGCTGCGGGTCAGTGTACCGGTCGGGCAGAGGATCGGAGCCCTTCTTGAGCTTTGACGGAGGCGTAGCCGCGGGGGGACTCGGTTGTTTCGGTGGAGCCGGTCGGTAGTGGGCGCCTGGGGGCTTCGCCTTAGCGAACCGGCCTGGCTGAAGATCGGAGCCTTTCTTGGGCGGAGGCGCGGCGGGCAGTGGACTCGGCCGTATCGGCAAGACCAGTCGATACTGAGCGCTCGGGGGCTTCACCTTGTGGGGCTGATCCTTGCCTTTGAAGTCGCGGTAGTAGCGAAGGACCTTATGGACGTAGGCGCGGGTCTCCCGGATGCGTGGCACCTTGTTGCCTTTCACCCGCTTTGCGCCGGCGTTATAGGCGGCGAGCGCTAAGGGGAGGTTCCCGTCATACCGGTTCACCAGGCGTCGGAGTTGTTTGGCGCCCGCGCGGACGTTCTGGATCGGATCGAAAGGATCGGCCACGCGGTGGTGCGCTGCGGTGTGCGGCATGAGTTGCATGAGGCCGACTGCTCCCTTACGAGAGACGGCTCTAGGATCAAAATCTGACTCGGCCTTGACCACGGCGCGCAGCAGCGCCGGATCAAGCCTATACTGCCTCGCATACCAGTGGATAGTACGTAGGAGTTCACTCTTTGAGTACCGAGGACTGCGGCCATCGAAGTCTGGTTGCATCGGCGTGGGAACAGCGAGCACCAGCAGGCAGGCCACGAGGATGGTTCCAACGTCTTGCAGAGTTCGTTTGCAGAGCTGCTCGCTCTTTGTAATGTAAGTTTCCATTTTTTGTCTGCCCGACGTTCCATACCTTCGGACCCTGGTCTAACAGGATAACCCTCAAGATCCGTGCCGGAACAGGCCCGAGCCAACTCCTGGACAACACGGGCAAAACGGGCGGCGTGACAAAACAGGCTTCCTGGCAAGTGTGCATAGACTGTCATTGTGTGCGATTTTTGCGCCAGGGTCTCAAGGATAGCGGAAGTGTTATATATAGGTAGTACTAAGTAAGCGTCATCCATGTCTATAAGTCGAAAACGTTGAGGGAGGTGATGTCTAGGGCTGAGTAGGCAACTTCAGAATCAAATTCTGGTGGGGAATGCCGGCGTCCAGGAAGACGTCGCCGGTCATCTAGAAGCCGTGCTGTTCGTAAAAGCCGATCGCCTGGGTCTGTGCCGCTAGATACACCTGTGACAGTCCTCTTCGTTGAGCCTCTGTAAGCAACTCCCGGAGTAGTGCGCGGCCCACCCCTCGCCCGCGCCAGGGCTTCAGAACCGCCATGCGGCCGATCTTGCCATTCGCTTGCATGCGGGCTGTGCCGATGGGCTGCCCCTGGTCATTCCTCGCCAGCATATGCAAGCAGTCCTGATCCAGGCCACCCAGGTCCAACTCCTCCGGCACCCCTTGCTCCTCGACAAAGACGGCTTTCCTGATGGCGCAGATGTTCTTCTGCGCGATAGCCCATTCCACGACACTGATTCAGACAATAGAACTCATGGCTTTCGGTAAAGTCCTCAATACATCAACGCTTTTCGCGAAACATTTTCCGAGAGGTATACTTGTTTACACTCGCTAGTTGGGTGGATCAACCGAGGACAAGATTCTGGTAATGGTAAGAGGTGGACCAGATGGCCACGATCACTCGCACGTTGGTTAGTCTGCTGACAGTTGCCTATCTCGCCCTCCCCGCGCATGCGGCGGCTCCGAATAAAGAAGCCTTAGCTAAAGAATTGATGAAACTGTCCGGCCTGGAGCAGCAGATCCGCCAAATTCCACAGCAAATCCTCGCCGGTTTCGACAAAGACGGCAAGAAGCTGCCACCGCAGCGGTACACGGCTCTTCGGCGTGTCCTCAGCCAAGCGTACGATGCCCAGACGCTGGAACAGCACGTCTATAGACGTGTGCATAGTGAACTGAATCATGAGCTCGCCACCAAAACCCTGGGCTGGCTTCGCACCGACCTGGCGCGGAAGATCACGAAGCTCGAAGAACAGGCGTCCACGCCTCAGGCCATCCAACAGATGGAAGTCTTCGCGAAGAAACTCGAATCGAGTCCGCCCTCCCAGCAACGTCTTGGCTTGGCTCGACGGATTGACTTAGCGACCGATGCCACGGAACTGATGCTTGACATCACGGAATCCTCAACGTTCGGCTTGGCGATGGCGCTGGATGCGACGCTCCCTCCGGACCAGCGTCAAGGTGAGGCCCGACTCCGCGTCCAAATGGAACGACAGCGACAAAAACTGCGGGAAACGTACCAAGAGCTTTCAACGGTCAACGCGCTCTTCACCTATCAAAGCCTCAACGATGCTGAGGTGGAACGGTATGTGGACTTCCTTGAGTCGGAGGTGGGGACGCAATATACCACGCTGGCCAACACGGCCCTGAAGGATGCGTTGTACGAGGCCGGCACTCACGTCAACCGCGGGATGGCAACCCTGTTGACACAATGGAAGAATCGGAAAAGCGAGTTGTAACTCTATCTCATCACCACTCACTTACACTCCCCGTTTCGGAAACCAGGGAATAAACGAGCTGGTAGTGCGCTGGTAGGCGCGGTACTCCTCGCCGCGAGTGGCGAGGGCTTGGGCTTCCGCGAGCGGGATGCCGGTGACTCTAAGAAGCCCCCACCCCATCAGCACCGGCCCAATGAGGGTGAGCCAGCCATTGGATACTCCGACGCCCATCAGGACGTAAGCCCACCAGTGCAGCCATTCAAAGAAGTAATTCGGATGGCGCGAATACCGCCACAGGCCCTCGCAACAGACTCGGTCTCGGTTCCACGGTTTGGCCCGGAAGGAGGCGAGTTGCCAATCCGCGACTGATTCGCCGACCACCGCGATCAGCCACAGCAGCACGCCCGTCAACTCCCACAAGCTGAAGGTCGGCCGCGGGTTTTGCATGAGCACGAGGAACGGCAGCGAAAAGACCGTGACTGCGACTGCCTGAAGCTGAAAATAAGTAAAGTAATAGACCTGCGCTTGGTCTCCCCATTCGCGACGCATCCTCTGATAGCGTCCGTCTTCCACTTTGCCAAGGACGCGATTCAGGAAGATATACAGCCCCAGCCGGAAGGCGTAAATCCCGCCCATGACCGCGACGAGCAATCGGCGGTCCCGGTCACCGTAGACCATCAGCGCGTACCAGATGGCGACGAGGCCTAGCGCGAAGCACCAGCCCACGTCGGCAATCGCCGCATTGCGCTGAACCCGTTGCACGAGCCAGAGTAGGGTCATCAGCAGGGCAGCGGCGACCCAGCCGACAAGAACCAGCGTGAGGGGGTTAAGGCTCACGGAGCGCCGCCTTTCGTTGAGGTGCTGCCATGCATGCCGGTCCCGAGGATGTGGCGTACGTCCATGATCCGAATTCCTTGCACGGGATGCTCAATGGCCCACAGCAGCGCGCCGGTCATCTGCTTGTGCGTGACGAGCTCGAGGCGGAGAGCCGTGTGTCTGGTTGCAGGGAATCGCTTCATCAACGAATACAGCGGCAAGAGGCACACCGGCCACCAATGACCGGGGCCAATCACATACCAGGGACGCAGGATGGTCGCATGAAGTCCGCTGGTCCGGATGAACCCTTCGCACTCGGCGCGAGTCTGGATATAGGCTTTCATCACCGGGGCCGGTTGCGCCACGCTCACGTAGATGAAGTGCGCGATGCTGGCGGCTTGCGCGGCAACAATTGCGGCGCGGGCTGAGACCAGATCCACGTTGCGAAACTCGCGGGATTTCCAGGGAGCAGGGCGGGCGACGCCCACCAGGTGCACGAAGGTGCTGGCGGGACGCACGTGGTCCGCGAAGGAGGTGCTATCCAACGCGTTGCCGACGATGACTTTGCACTCAACCGGCAATCTCTTGGCCACGTCCCTGCTCCGCGCGAGCGTCTGTACCCCATAGCCGCGCGAAAGCAACTCTTTGATCAGGCGCGAGCCCAGATAGCCGGTGCCTCCAGTGATAAAGACCCGCCGTGGGAGTGGCGCCTGCGGAGTCGTCACGAGTCGGATCAGTTCCGCGTGAGCTTGCGGTAGCGAATCCGGTGCGGCCGGTCGGCTTCTTTGCCGAGCCGCTTCTTCCGATCAGCCTCGTACTCGCTGTAGTTGCCCTCGAACCAGACGACCTTGCTATCGCCCTCGAAGGCCAGGATGTGAGTGGCAATCCGGTCGAGAAACCAGCGGTCGTGGCTGCTGATCATGCAACAGCCGCCGAAACGCTCGAGCCCTTCTTCCAGCGCCCGGAGGGTGTTCACATCCAGGTCGTTGGTCGGCTCGTCCAGCAGGATGAGGTTCGCGCCTTCCTTCAGCATGCGCGCGAGGTGCACCCGGTTACGTTCGCCTCCGGAGAGGTCTTTGACTCTCTTCTGCTGATCCGAGCCGCCAAAATTGAACTTGCCGCAGTAAGCCCGCGAGTTGACCTCGCTCTTTCCAAGAGGCACTGTGTCCTTGCCGTCGGAGATCACTTCCCAGACCGTTTTATTCCCGTCCAGCGTCCGATCCTGATCCACATAACCGAGCTTGACCGTCTCGCCGACGTTGAAGGCCCCGGAGTCCGGTTTGACCATGCCGGTGATCATGAGAAACAGCGTGGTCTTCCCCGCCCCGTTCGGGCCGATGACTCCGACGATCCCGCCCCGAGGCAGGCTGAAGCTCAGGTTCTCAAAGAGCAGCTTGTCGCCATACGCCTTGGTGAGATTCTTCGCCTCGATGACGATGTCGCCGAGACGCGGACCGGGCGGGATGTAAATTTCCAGATCCTCGGCAGCCTTTTCCTGCTCTTTGCCCAGCAGTTCTTCGTAGCGCGTGATGCGGGCCCTGCCTTTGGCGTGGCGGCCTTTGGGCGACATGCGGATCCACTCCAGCTCGCGCTCGAGGGTCTTCCGCCGCTTGGATTCCGCTTTCTCTTCTCGTTCCAGCCGCGCCTGCTTCTGCTCCAGCCAGGAGGAGTAGTTTCCTTGAAAGGGAATGCCGTGCCCACGATCCAATTCCAGGATCCAACCGGCCACCTTGTCCAGGAAGTACCGGTCGTGGGTCACGGCGATGACCGTGCCTTTGTATTGTTGGAGGTGCTGTTCCAGCCACTGGACCGATTCCGCATCGAGATGGTTAGTCGGCTCATCCAACAATAGGATATCCGGCTCCTGGATCAGCAGCCGACAGAGGGCGACGCGCCGTTTCTCGCCGCCCGAAAGGACTTCCACCTTGGTCTCAGGTGGTTGACAGCGGAGCGCATCCATGGCGACTTCCAGTTCATTCTCTAGTTCCCAGCCGTTGGCGGCTTCGATCTTCTCCTGCAACTGGCTCTGCTTCTCCAGCAGCGTATCCATCTCGTCCGGCGACAAGCTCTCGCCCAGCTTGTTGCTCACGGCCTCGTACTCGCGCAGCAGGGCAATGACCTCCTTACGTCCTTCTTCGACGACTTCCTTGACGGTCTTTCCCTTATCGAGCTGCGGTTCCTGTTCTAACAGACCCACCGTGTAACCCTTCGACATCGTCATCTCGCCGATGTAATCCTTGTCCAGACCGGCAATGATGCGGAGTAGCGTGCTCTTCCCGGATCCGTTGAGCCCCAGGACCCCGATCTTGGCCCCATAGTAGAAGGACAGGTAGATGTCCTTCAGCACTTGCTTCTTCGGCGGATGGATCCGGCCAACGCCGATCAGCGAAAAGATGACCTGTTTATCGTTGGCGCTCATGGCTTCCTCTGCTTAAACGTGCGCGAATGAGGAGACACACCTTAGCAAAGCCGGGCGTGAGACACAATCCTGCAGTGACCAGCGGCAGACGTTTGTGGTACACCTGACGGGGTGGAGTACCCAGTGGATCCGTCAATGAAATATTGCGGTCAATGCGGGAAGCCGGTCGTTCTGAAAGTTCCTCCCGGAGAATCGTTGCTTCGGTTCGTGTGCGAGTCCTGCCAGACGGTCCACTACCAGAATCCAAAGATCGTCGCCGGCTGCATCCCCGAATGGGAGGACAAGATCCTCTTGTGCAGACGGGCCATTGAACCGCGACTCGGCTTGTGGACGTTCCCCGCCGGCTTCATGGAGTTGGACGAAACCACGGAGCAGGCTGCAGCGAGGGAGACTTTGGAGGAAGCCAAGGCTGAGGTGGAGATTACGAGCCTCTATGCCGTATTCAGTCTGGTGCGTGTCAACCAGGTCTATGTGGTATTTCGCGGCAAGATGCCCAGTCCGGATTTCGGGGTCGGGCATGAAAGTTCTGACGTGCAGCTATTCCCGCATAACAAGATCCCCTGGGAGAGCCTGGCTTTCCCTGTCATCCATGAAACCCTGAGGCGCTATGTCGAAGATGCGGGTCGAGGTCGCTTCGATGCGCATTTCGGAGTGGTGCTGCCGATAAAGAGCTAAGGTGAAGGCCTCGACTGAGGCCGGTCAGACATTCCCTTTGCCCACTAAGGACGAGGCGCACTCTTCGCCCACAACGTGCGAACTCACCAGTAACTCAGGCCATTCGCTGTCCGATCGTTTCTGCCTCTTTTCCCTTACAAGGAGCCACGAGCTCTTTGGTTTTGCGACGTTGCGTGATATCGCTCCGCCCGCCCTCTACCTCACTTTTCACTTGGCGCCCGGCACGGTCTCGCCAAGGAGGCTACCCTGGCGGACGAGCAGGCGGCTCCTCATTAGAAACATTTAATCCCCGTCTAATTCTTCTCTCATCTCGCAGTGTTAGGTTCGCCGCTATGTGAACTACGCCACAGCGGACCTTCAGCCTGGTTCAGGAAGGAGGGATGAACCATGGAATGCAGTAAGTGCCGAGGCTTCATGGTAGAGGAATGGGTTCCGGACTTTTCTCCTGAAGAAGAGTTTGCCTGGCGGTGTGTGAACTGCGGCCTGATTGTGGATACGACGATCTCTCGCAATCAGGGTCTTGCTGCGGTCGGAAGCGGCGCCACATGCGATGCCCCGCAAGCCGCTGCCGCATGAAACGCCGTTGCGGTCGGATCACGAGGCAAATCTGTAGCCGTACAGGAGTGTGACGTTAATTCGGCGGCTTGCATACTCATCTTTGAAGGCCAGGCGGTCCGTTTCATGAAACAGGTCTGAATTAAAGACGACCGCCCGGTTCTGTTTGTAAGGGATCGCCACTGCGTTCGCTCCCCTGCTCCTTAAAAACTCCCGGATCATCGGCTCGTTTCTTTTGTTGTTGTATTCCTTGAAATCCCACTCCTGCGGCGCTTCCTTATCCCAGACCACGAGACCGCCCCGCGAGGGATCCAAATTTGCGTCATCGGGGGTGATCCAGAAATTGACATTGACGGCAGCCGCATCCGCGTGGATGTTCAGTCCAGTCAGTTCGCTGTCATATTTGAACGCCCACGCCTGAGTCAGCAGATGCTGTTTGAAAATTCCAGGAAAACGCACCCGCAATTCCTCGGCGATCTGCAAGAGCAGTGGAGAAGAGAAGCCCTCCGCCAGGAAGGCGCCGATATAGCCGTTCTCATAGTCCTTCTTCCAGATGGTCGATTCCAGACAGAAAAGGCGCAGGGATTGTAACGCCTCCTCGTTGAGCAGATCATCAATGTGCATGATTTCAGGTCTGCTTGCGTGATATCTGGCCTCGATGGTTTCCACATCGAGATGTTGGTTCAGGGCCCCCTGCGGCAGGGCAGGACTTTCCGCATAATGGAGAATCCGGTTGAAGGAGGGCGCGATCTGTTGAAGCGCGGCGTTGTCAATGGTGAATCGCGTTGATGACCGAGCCTCCTGAGTGCATCGCTGCCGGAGACGCTTCAGGGAATCTGAATAGGTGACCCGGTCTCGAGCCAGCACTCCGCGATCCAGGAGATACTGAATTTGCTCCGCGTCGTGTTTGATTCTCGATTTATGGATGGAGGCCTCGTTAACGGGGCGGCCATGATTGTGCTGCAGATCGGCTGACTGTCGTAACGAGGTCAACGCGCGGTCGAGCTGTTGTTGCCACAAGAAGGCGAGCCCCAGATTATGATGGGCCTTCGCATAGTCAGGTTTCAGGCTCAGGGCCTTCTCAAAGGAAGCGGTGGCTGCTTCTAGCTTGCTCTGCTCCTTGAGTGCAATGCCCAAATTACAATGAGCCTCCACATGATTCGGCTTGAGGCGCAGGGCTCGCTCATAAGAGGCGACGGCTTCGTCCACCCTGCCCCGCTCCTTGAGCGCCACGCCAAGATTATTGTGCGCCTCCACGTAGTTGGGGTTGAGGCTCAGAGCCTTTTGATAAGAGGCGATCGCTTGGTCTAATTTCCCCTGCTCCTTGAGGGCATTGCCCAGGTTGCTGTGGGCTTCCACGTGGCCCGGGCTGATAGTCAAGGCTCTTCGGTAGGATTCCACCGCTTCGCCTAACCGGCCTCCCTTCTGAAACACCACGCCCAGATTGAAATGGTAGAGCGCATTCTTCGCGACCTTCTGGATCGCCATCGAGAGCAATTCGATGGCCTTGTCCAGTTGTCCGGCCCGATAGGCAAGGAGGCCAAGGTAGTGCCACGCATCAGCCTGGTCCGGATCAGCGGCGAGGATTTGTCGGTAGAGTTGTTCCGCTTGCTGCAATCGGCCCGCTTGGTGATGTGCGACCGCCTCGTCGAGCCATGTCTTCAGCGCGGACGTCTTGTGTGATGGAGCTGAACCGTGATGAGACATCAGGCTTCTCCGACAACCAGCCGCCGGAAAGTCTCAAGAGCGGGGGGATCGCTGAGGCGATGGTCGCCGATTTTGAACACCAGTTCAAGAGGGAAGTGGGGGTCCTGGGACAGGACCTGCTCGGCGAACCGCCAGCTCCAGGCCGGTGGAATCACCGTGTCCTGAAGACCATGGAGAACTGTGGTTTTGACCCGTCTCGGAGGCGCCTGCCGCCTCTTCCACAACTCCTCGCTCTCCTCCACCCATTTCCACGAGAGCGGGTAGTTGCGATGCAGCTCGTCGTCATCGTAGGGCATCCAGCCTCTGTGATACCAGGCCTGCCTCCGTTCCGGCGAAACCTGTCGGGCCCGCTCGCCCATCATATTGAAGGCTGGCGCGATGAGCAGTAGGTCCTTCACCACATGGGTCTCCTGAGCCACCAGCCAGGCCAGCCAACCACCCAAGGAGGAGCCAACAATGGTTAATGGCGGGCCCTGATCCAGCATCCTGACCACAGCCCAGGCATCTTCGAGCCAATTACACAGCGTGTAGTTTTTAAAATCCCCCTCCGAATCCCCGTTGCCACGAAAATCAAAACAGCAAAAGCCCCAGGTCCGCTCCCCACACCATTGCGCGAGCGCGCGGCTCTTGTTGCCCCAGCGCTTGGAGAGAAAGCCGGAGAGAAAGAGGATCTGCCGTCCCTCCCCATCGAGGCGGTCCCCACGGATCAGCTTCCCATCCGCGCCTTTCAACTCAAACGGCTTGGTGTCAGACATCGCGTCTTATTTCATCTTCTCGCTTTCGGTCAGGACAAGCATCTCATCATGATGTGCTTGCCTCAGTTCGGCTGGGACGCCGTACACTGCATTAGGTCGAGGAGAGTCGCTGCAGCGGTGTAGAATTCCTGTAGTATGGCGGTTTCGTGGGTCTGCGTCAAAAGCGGTCGGATTTTCAAATTGTTAGCCCTATGCTATATTTGTCAGAACGGATTGTCTCTGATTTAGTGGAAGCTGATGATGGCTTTCCCTCGAATCAATCGCTTCGCCATTCCACCTTCTCCGTGGTGAATCGATCCTCTCTGTCGCTTTCCCAAACCGGGCACCCGTCAGGAATGAAGCTGAGTCCAGAGTCGAACAGGAGAGAGGAAACATAATGCAGAACCATGTTCAGCACCCCTTTGAACGAAAAGAAACCACTCTTTCAGAGAGACTCGCCTTCTATCTGAACCCTTTCGATGAGCGATATGAAGATCTTAAGAGGGGGAATCCGAGGCTGAACGTGTTTCGTGACCTGATGGCGGGCCTCATCGTCGGGATGGTCGCGATTCCACTTGCCATGGGATTCGCCATGGCGTCAGGCCTCCGACCCGAGCAAGGAATCGTCGGGGGCGCCATTGCAGGTCTGATCGGTGCGCTCTTTGGCGGCTCCAAGTATCAAGTGTACGGGCCCACTGCGGCGTTCATCCCCGTCATTGCCTTGATGATTCACGACTTCGGCACAGCCTTTATGATTCTGGCCAGTATCTGCGCCGGCCTGATCCTGATTGTCATGGGCCTGTCACGTATGGGCAGGTTTGTGAGCCTGGTTCCCGACTCGATCGTGGTGGGCTTCACCATCGGGATTGCCTGCGTGATCGTGACGACGCAGATGGGCAATGTGCTGGACATCAAGACCGAGATGATCGGGCACAGCTTCCTCGAAAAGCTGGGGATTGTCTGGGACCATTCGTCCGAGATCAACGCGTATGCGATCACGCTCGCGGTGGCCACGTTTGCAATCAGCAAAGCATGCTTCAAGATGTCCGTCTATGTTCCCGGCCCGCTCATTGCCCTTGGAATCGGCACTCTGCTGACCTGGACCGTCTGGACGGAGAAGGGTATTGTTTCAATCAAAGACGAGTACGGAAGCCTCCCGACCGACTTCTGGGTCTTTACGCCCCCGGCATCGTTTCAACTGAATTTCCTCTTTTTCTCCGACCTGATGTACGCGGTAGCCGCGATCACTTTCGTCGGTGCAGTCGAAAGCCTGCTGTCATCGCGGATGGCGGATCGCCTCGCCGACAACAAGGGAACGCCGTTCAATCCGAACAAAGAGCTGTGGGGTCAGGGTTGGGTGAATGTTATCATCCCCCTGCTGAACGGGTTTCCCCACACGGGCGCGCTGGCTCGGACGGCCACCAACATCAAGGTCGGAGCGCTCTCGCCGCTGGCCGGCATCTCCAAGTCCATCTTCAAACTCCTCCTTGTGGCCTACCTCGCCACTTTCCTGGAGCATGTCCCGATGGCCTGTATCGGCGGGATCATGATGTACGTGGCGTACAATATGGTGAAGCCGGCGGAGATCTCGTTGGTCCTGTCGCGAGGTCGGATGGAGACACTCCTCATGACCTACACCGCGATCATGGTCCTCGTGACGGACTTCGTGACAGGTGTTGGCACGGCCATCGCGCTGCATGCGCTAGCCTCACGGATTCCCCCACAGTTCATGCCTTCGAAAACCATGCCTTGACTCGCTTCATGACAGCACTGCCAGGCCAGCCATCCACCCAAGGAGGAGCCGGGCGCGTTACTTGATCCCGACGACCATCGAATCCGCCCCGATCAGGTGCTCCACACGCGCTTCGCGGAAGCCAGCCTCACGCATCCAGGCGCAGCAGTCCGCACCCGTATAGTCGAAACCTCCCGGTGTCTCAATCAACATGTTCAGGCTCATCAGAAGCCCGAGGGCGTTCTGCTTGCGTTCATCGTCAATGATCGCCTCGTGGACGATCAGCGCGCCTCTCGTCGGCAGCGCCTCGTAGGCCTTCTTGAGCAGCATGCGTTTTTCCTCAAGGTTCCAATCATGCAGGATATGGCCCATCACCAGCACCTCCGCCTTGGGCAGCGGATCTCTGAAGAAGTCGCCAGGGTAGAACCGCACCCGGTCGGCCACCCCCTGTGCGCGAACGTATTCCTCGAAGATCGGGCGGACGACCGGCAAGTCCATGCCTCCGCCCCGGAGATGCGGATGGGCCAGCGTCACCTGGACCGGCAAGCCCCCTTGCGCGGCGCCAACATCCACGAAGGTCCGGTAGTCTTTCCAGGGAAACTGCTTCGCGATTGCCATGGAGGCCCCGAGGCTCCCACCTGTCATGGCCTTCAGAAACCCTTCCAGGCGGCTTGGGTCCGCATAGAGCGCGGCGAAGAAGTTCTCTCCCTTCTTGGCCTCGTTCTGGGGGTGGCCGGTGCGCAAGGCCTCGGTGAGCAACCCCCAAAACGGATATAACCTCATGTTCGCCATCTCAAGCATTTCCCCGACATACGTGGGCTTGGCCCGGTCAAGGAACTGGTCAGTCTCCGGCGTGTTCGCGTACCGATCGCCGTGACGCCTCAACATGCGGAGGGAGACCAGCGCGTCAAAGAAATCCCGCGCACTTCTCTGGTGCAGCCCTAGCCGCTCGGTCAAGGCCCTGGCATCGAGCGGACCCTTCGCGAGCTCGGTAAACAAGCCAAGCTCCACCGCGCTCAGCAGGGTCTTGGAGGCCCAGAAGCCGAGGCCAAGCTGCATGATGTTTTCGGGACTCAACTGGACGCCCATCGTTGGGCTCCTTCTGTTCTTGTCTTGGGGCCTATTAAGCTGTGCCGCCGCATGGTACGCGCAGTGATCCTCGGGCTTCAATCCCCACCCCGCCCTTGTAAGCAGGCTTTCACACCAGGTCGCGCGGGACCTCGCGATTCCACTTTTTAGAGAACAGGCACGTGTCTCCCTCGTAGGCATGGAGGTTGGCCTGTATCTGGAAGACCTCTGCCGATGCCGAGAGGCAGACGTCGGTTTCGATCCGGATCGACCAGCTACCTCGCTTGAACTGTGTCATCTGGACGACTTCGGCACGGGCGGACAACGGATCCGCCTCGCCGATTCGAAAACGTTTAAGGATCCTATGTCCCACCTCCAGATTGATCGCATCCACCAGAGCAAGCGGGGCTTGGTGGGACTCGCCTCCTTCATCGCTGACTGTATAGACTGTCTCGTTGGTCGCCGGATCACGCGTGATCGTCCGTTGGGCTGGCATCGGCCGTAGTTCATTGGGTTTCAGCGGCACGCGTTCAGGTTCCCCCAATGGAGACAGCAGCCGGTCCTGGGGATCTGGCGACCGGACTGGTAATTCCAGGACACTGACGCCCGTAACCACCGTCAAGGTCACGGACTCTGGCGACGGCCAGGCTACCGGCCAGTAGCTGGTAGAAAGCGCTACGCGAATCCTATGCCCCGCGAGAAACGCGTGGGCGATGTCATTCAACCGCACACGTACGTGATAACGCCGTCCTGGTTCCAGGCGCTCAGGGTGCTCATGACTGACCCGGTGAGGTAGGTTCAACAGGCCGTAGGTGACCCTGGTTGAGGAGCCGTCCTGGGCCACGTCATTGAGTCGGACCGCGACAAAAGCCAGGGGACGATCAACCGCAATCTCCAGCGTCACGATAGGCGCGCCCAGAATCTCAAGTCGCTCGCCCAGAGGGAGGGAGTCAAATACGAGCGACTTGACATCGTCGTCCCGTTGATCCGTCGGCAGGTCGCCTGCAACACCAAAGCTGCACCAGTCGCCCGCGGAAAGGCCAATGGTTTGCAGCGGGCGAAGGATGAGCTGCGTTTCGGATTCCGGCTCCGCGCCCAGCCCCTCCGGATTGAGGACAAGGCGCTTGGTCGTGATCCGTGGTGAGGGCCAGGACGTCTCCGCCACCCAGCGGCCGGGACGCAGGTCATAGAATGATCTTGGCGGGACACTCTCCTGCATCCACACTCGGTACATCGGCTCGTCCAGGATCCCCGTGCGAATTCCTTTGAGCCACTGGTCCCACCAACGGAGGGCCTCCTGAAGGAAACCGATTGGCGGACCCGGCAGGCCGTCGTGCGGATACAGGTGCGCCCATGGTCCAACCAAGCCCTTCCGCGGGGAGGAGAGGCCTGCGAGCAGACGAGAAATGGCGTTTGAATAGGCGTCCGCCCAGCCCCCGATGGCATAGACTGGGCATTGGATCCGGCTGAAATCCTCACAGACCGACCCATGCTTCCAATAGGAGTCGCGCCGCTGGTGGTCAAGCCAGACTTGAGGGAACAGGACCGCCTGTTGAAGGCGGTTTACCCACATCTCGCGC
>Ga0209897_1000035_pt1 | contig 21689 bp, 22 predicted proteins | sample GWRWN3_10_20_FD_187215 | JGI IMG/M metagenome (GOLD analysis project Ga0209897, IMG submission 187215) | Riverbed sediment microbial communities from areas with no vegetation in Columbia River, Washington, USA - GW-RW N3_10_20 (SPAdes)... | ecosystem: Environmental > Aquatic > Freshwater > River... | reverse complement strand
AAGCATCCTCTCTTCTCTCTTCTCTTTCCTCTCGAATTATGGCCTCCAGTCTTTCCCTCATTTTCTCGTAATACACTGGATTAAGATGGGCCTTTTCTACTATAATCTGTCTTACTTTATTTTTGACTAGGGCTGTTCTAGCCTTTTTATTTTTTGTCTCTTGTAATACGTCAGAGAGGAACGTTTCGTCAGTAACTTCTCTTTCTTCTATTAAGGTTGAAATCTTGGAGGAACGTATGATATCGTTTATCAATTGCTGGACTTTATTTCCTTCTATTTTCAGAGATAGGCCTACACCCCCATAGATATTTTTGAGGCGCTGCCTTGTCTTGGCAAGAAAAGTAAAATCATCTTTATATTGATTTGCCTCTCGTCTTGGTAGTACAGAATCTAACGCCTTTGTAAACATTTTAAATGCATATTCAAAATCTTCCCTAACGTTAATTGGTTCAAATTTAAGTATAATTTCGTCAAAATTATTGCTGTCGATATCGGAAAAAAATGACATAACTTCTGAATGTCTTAATTTGAGCTGTTCAATTTCCGTATGAAATGGTATCAAAACATCCTGAACATCCTGCTCATCAAAAATTGCAAGTGCTTGTTGCAGCTCTCTGGTAATTCCACAGTAATCTACTATCAGGCCATATTGTTTTTCAGGTCTGTATGGCCTATTAACTCTAGCAATTGCTTGAAGTAATGTATGTTCACGTATTACCCTATCAAGGTATAGCGTCTGAACTATTGGAGCATCATATCCCACAAGAAGCATATCCACAACAATCAAAATTTGTGTTGGGTCTTCTGGACTCTTGAAGTAAGTTTCCTCTTTTTCTCTTTGCTCATCTGTGAGGTAGTATCTATCCCAACTCTCACCACCAGAACCTTTCTCTCCCAACTTACTTGTCATTATTACTTTTGATATAGGTCCGTTGAGATTGTCTAATTCTTTTTTGTATGTAACTGCTGCTTGTCTCGAAGATGCTACTAGCATAGCCTTCAGGCCATTTGGCTTAACCTGTTTAGTAAAATGGTCTATTACATCAAGACATACTTTTTTAATTCTTGATGGTGCTTCCAGAATTTTTTCCTTTGTAACATATTGTTTTTTTAGTTTATCTTTGACATCTTTTGTCTGGTCTGAAAATACTCTATCAAATACTTGTTCTATAGACTCATCTTCCCCTTCGATAAATAATTCTGCCATTCTTCCTTCATACTTTATTGCAAGAGTCGCACCATCTGCTTTTGATTCGTCAAATGAATATATATCAAGAAGTGGACCAAAAACTCTGTAAGTGCTCTTCTCTTTTTTATCTATCGGTGTTCCAGTAAAGGCAAAGAATGTTCCATTTGGAAGTGCTTCTCTCATTGCAGCAGCATTGAACTTGTATTGTGTTCTGTGACCCTCATCCACCAAAACTATCACTTTAGCATTGGTTTCTATCAAGCCAGATTTTGTTCCAAACTTTTGTATGGTAGTCATTATTGTTTTCCCTTGTGGATTCCGCAATAGAGCTTGAAGATGTGATGATGTTCTTGCCTTTATGGGTGTTGGAAATCCACATGTCTTGAATGTCTCATGTATTTGTTTATCTAATTGCTTTCTATCTGTAACTATTAAAATAGGAGGGTTACCAAATTTATACATCAATTGGGTAGCAAGCCATAACATGGATATAGATTTACCAGAACCCTGAGTATGCCAAATGACACCGCCTTTTCCAGATAATGTAGATTTATTATCTGTGCCTTCTTTATCTGTATGGAGGCGGTCTATTGCTTTTGTTACTACCCTATACTGTTGATGTTTTGCAACCTTTTTTATCTTCTTGTTGTTGATAACCTCATATAGAACATAATTTTTTAATATGTCCAAGATATGTGATTTTGAAAGCGTTCCTGCAATGAGAATCTCCTGCTCTCTGAGTCTTTTTCTATTGCATAGTTTTAGTAGTTCATCATTAGAGAATGGATATGCTTCAGACCATCTCGCATATTGATTTACATTAGTTCCTATTGAACCATGTCTGGCTATATCTCCACATGTCGCAATTAAAATATGATTGTAAAACATTAATTTCTCATACCCACGTCCTCTGTCTTGATATCTTGCAAAATTCCCCTCTACTGCCTCGTGTATCGGATTTCTAATTGATGGTGCCTTACATTCTATTACTACAAGAGGAATTCCATTTACAAAAATGACAATATCAGGATAAATTGGTTCCTTTAGTCCGTCCATTTTAAACTGATTTGTGACAAGAAAATCATTACTTTCAGGATTTTTGAAATCAAAAAGATAAACAGTCTTGTTTTCATTACCATCTCCTAAATTCTGTGTTACTGTAATTGGTTCAAGACCACCTGAACGGGACAGACCTACTAACTTTGCTCTAATCCTCTCATTGGTATCCATGACATCCCAGTTGGATGAAAAAGAATCTTCTTTTATCTGTTCTAGTGCATCGTAAACACCATCTTCGTCTAATTCTGGATTTATTTTTATTATTGCACTTTTTAATCTATCATATAATAGAACCTGTCTGTAATCCTGTCTTTCCAGGTTTATTTCTTGCTGTGTCTTGTACTCATATCCCATTGCAATGAGTTGGTCAAGTGCTGGTTTTTCAGACTCGAGGAATTCTTCACTCTCTTCTCGACCTTCAATGAAAAATCTATTGCTCATGCTTCTAGATTGTAACCCTAATTTTTCCAGTTAGAAGTTGTTGCATTAGACCCTTTTTCAGTTTCAAGACATTCACTCTATGATTCATCTCACTCTCTAATAATGAATAAATCGGTGTGATAATTCTATTAATTTTATCCTGTTCAGGTAGTGATGGTAACGGTATGAGAAATTTTCTTAAGTTTCCCACCAACACGTTAGGTTGGGATGTAGAAGCATTGTAACTAGAAATCTGATGACGAGTTATTTCACTTAATAAAAAGTATGTCAAAAAAAGCGGATTCAACTTATCACCTGCAGTTATTTTGGCGATGTTCTGGTTAATGTGATATTTTCCATCCTCTCTTATTAAGGCAGCCTTTCCAATGGAGCCTACACATGGGAAAACTACATCTCCTTTATTTAATTTTGACCGTATTAATTGATTGGAAAGTTTTTCTGATATTCTTTCTACGTCATTAAGGTCTAGTTTGTTTTCTTGTATATTGAATCCTCTGAGGGCTATTACACTACCGTTAATATCGGGTTTCCAGTATTCAGTATATTCATAACCGGCTAGACGCGTAATACTTGAAACTTCATCCAGAGATTTTAATTCCCATTCGTCTGGAATATGTATAATTAAAGATAGTAGTTTAACCTTCTTAAATTTTGTATGTCCTATTCCTTTAGTTAGTAACCTTTGCATCAAACCTTTCTTTAATATTTGAGTTTGCTCTATTATCTGGTCTGTTCTTTGTATTAGTTCATCTACTTTTGAAAGAATAGATGCAATTTTTTGCTGTTCTTTTATCGGAGGAAGAATCACAGTTAATGATTTTTGTGAAGTTATGCCAACATAATCCCGTGTAGATTGCCTACCCATTTGAAGAAGTTTATTTTGAAAAAAACTGCTCTGAAAAAAATAAAAAAGAAAAATATAGGTAATCCTATCAGATAACCTATAGTAAGTTGTTTGAGGAGAAAGTATAATATCTTTTACGTCAGCAGGAACAATTGCACAGAGCCCTAAAGTTCCTTTATGAGTTAATATAACGTCATTCGCTGTAGCAAAACCTATTCTGAGTTTTTTCAACCAAGATTCTGAAAGGTACTTACAATTATCAAAAGATATTCTATTGTTTACCACACAATTTGCGGTCAAAAATGGAATTCCTTTTGGAATGAAATCTGCAAGTTTAGGATGTAGTTCACCATGATTTCCATCTTGTATTTGCAGGATAGTTTTTTCATTTAATAACTCTCCAACTTTCTTAATTTCCCAATCTTCCGGAATCTCTCCTAATTCAGTTTTCTTAAATTTAGTTAATTGTTGCATTCTTAAACCTTGAAACCTAATTCTTTCAAATTTTTAGTAACCTGAATCTCAATTTCATGTCTCTCTTTTTCCAATTCTTTCAATTCATTAATTGTCTTTTGAATATCAATTTCTTCCTCACTTTCAGAAATATCCACATATCTTGGAACATTTAGATTAAATTCATTTTCTTCTAATTCATCAAAATCTGCAATATGACAGTATCCTTCAATATCCTCATATTTGGTAAAGGCAGAATCAATCTTTTTAATATCATCATCTCTTAATAAATTCCTCACTTTTCCTTCTTCAAAATCTTTTGCTGAATAAATGAAAATCATTTTGTTTTTCCTCTTTTCAGGTTTTTTTCTGTTCAGAATTAATATACAGCCAGGTATTCCAGTTCCATAAAATAACTTTGGGGGTAATGCAATAACTCCTTCAATAATATCTTCTTTAATCATATTTTCTCTTATCTTGGCTTCTTCATTTCCCCTAAATAGAACTCCTTGAGAACAAATGATGGCGGCCTGACCCTCGTCATTCAAAGAAGCAAACATGTGTTCTATGAAGGCGAAATCAGCCTTGTCTTTTTCAGGTGGTATTCCAAATCTAAACCTATTATATGGGTCTTTAGAAGCAACTTTTGAATCCCAATTCATTGAGAAAGGGAAATTGGCTAAAACCTTATCATATTTGTTAAGTCTGCCTCCTTCAACGAGTTTTGGATTTGATAACGTATCACCATACTCAATTTCAAAATCTATTATGTTATGCAATATCAGATTCATCTTACACATTGCAAGGTTTCCATAGTTGCTTTCCTGTCCGTGTAATACAAGACTTCTTGGTTCTCCTTTGTTTCTTTGAACATACTTTGCAGACTCAATGAGCATACCACCAGAGCCACAAGTAGGGTCACATATTTTCATCCCATCTTTTGGTTCTACTAGATTTACGAGCAATCTAACTATTTCTCTTGGTGTGAAGAACTCCCCTCCTTTCTTCTTCGTTTCATCTGCAAATTCAGCAAGTAGATATTCATAAGAGTCTCCGAAGATGTCCTCTTTTTCCAAGTCTTCATTTCGTAATCTAGGTGAATTGAAATGAGAGATTAAGGCACGGAGTTTGTCGTCAGGATATTTTCTCTTGTCATTGTATTTTGTATTCGTTAAAACGCCTTCTAATTTTGGATTCTCTCTTTCAATTATACGACAAACATCATCAATGTTTTCTCCGATGTTTTCAGCAGTCGATGACAGAACAGTCCATCTTGCATTTTCAGGAATGTAAAAATTATGTCGTCTTTTATTATAGGCTTCTTTTTTGTTTATACCTTTCTTTATTAGACTTTCTGCATTTTCTTCAAAAGTGTCATTCAATCTCTTTAGGAAAAGCAGAGTCATTACAGGTTGACGATACTCCGAAGAATCAAGTGAACCTCTTAAAATGTCAGCAGCACTCCAAAGATGGGATTTAAGAAATTCAAAAGAAATTTTCTGGCTATGCAATGAGTAGTTAACAGGTTTAACAGATTTTTGATTGTGTGATTGTTTGTGCAAATACTTATCATAATTTTTTAAGACTTATGTTTAAAGTTTATTAAAAATTAACATCATTTAAAATCAACTTCATATTTACAGATTCATTGGAATAACTAGTCATTTGACATATAATTACGTCCAATAATTATAAAATTAAAATCCATAATCTAATTACAAACTAGCGATTTAAAACAGAAAGTTGACACTTCTAAATTCGTGAATTATCTTTAGAATATTATGATGGACGTTGTGGTTATGTTAAGGGTTACTCTATGTCTGGGCGTGTCCCTGTCTTCTTATCTGCGCAATGATTTCCGGCGATAATTCTGGGTTCTTTTTAGCCCGGTAAATCTCAATCCGATTAGAGAATTTAAATTTATTTGAATAATTAAGCAGTTGACTCCATTTTATCTATATTTGTTATCTGCTGTAGCGAGACGCTGTATGTGGGTTCTCCGAACACATTATATTTATTATATCTAAACACCTTGGTGAGAACCGGTTTAACCGTGATTCTAAAACCATTATCAGTTACGTATTCTTGTGTACGAATATCATCCTTCACAGAGGAAACCTCAATTCCTTTGTCTGTTGGATTAAGGGGTTCCTTTGACGGCGGTCTTTTCAAACTTGTAGGAACGATTGCAGTGATAACATTCATAGCATCAAATCCAGTATTTACGGGATATCCCTCGGCGGTATTGATTGGTGCGAAGAATATTTTTCGTATAACGATTTTTGCTTTTAATACGGTTTCATCAGATAATACAAATCTGCTGTAATCTTCCTTTACCACACAAAAATCTACTTCTTTTGCTTCAAATGAGGACATATCAGGCTCTATCTATTATTCCATTCCTGTATAAAATCTTCTCTACTTAATCCTATTTGATTTATCATTTCTAATAATAATCCCTTACCAATTTCCTTTCGTTCTGGTACTACTACTGTCTGATTACTAGATTTGAATACATGATGACTCCCCTTTGTATGAGTGTAGACAAATCCTCTATTTGTTATAAACTTGATAAAGTCTTTAGATGAGATAGACGGAAGTCTGGACACTAAGTTAATTATCTGTAGGTTATGATGTTATATTCTTTATATCGATTATTCGCTTCTAACACCGCATCTATTGCTTCCTTGACGTTTATCAGTGCTTCTTGCTCGGTAGCACCATCAGTCACAACGCCCTCCAAATTGTCACACTTCGCAACAATTCTGCCGTCCTCATCGGTGGTTAATTTCACCCTATAGGAGAATTTCCTAATACCTTCAGCAATTACTGTGTTGACTAAGGAAGCAAAGTTATAATATGAAATTGGATAGCCCGATACATTCGAATTAATATCCAAACTTTGTGATGACATAATAATAATATCAACAATACGTAATTTAAATGGATTACTAAAGAGTATTGAATAAGTATTCTATCGTTTAAATGTGAGTTTTTTCATTGTTTTTGTGCCTCATCAACTCTCATGTGATGACTTGCAATAATTCTGGATTTTTCAGACATTTCTAACGCTCCAAGTACTTTCTTGGAATCTCTCGTGTTTCACCAATCATAACTCCATGATTTGGTGGACATTTTGGACGTTCTCTTTGCATCATTTCTTCACCTTTCCTCTCAAGTAATCGCTCAAAATAACTCTTACAGTTTCGGGTATTGTTTCAAGATATCTCTGTTTGCGTTCCTTTTCTAAAGCCTTAATCATTTCTTCAGGTAATGCTAACATCACTTTCTTCATTGCCATATTTGTATACCCATATATAGCAATAGATAACTTTATAAAGATAATATTATATTCCTATAGATATCTAATGGTATACAATACAGCTGAAAATTATAATTTAGGACAGTTAAGAGCAAAACTACTAGCAACACAAGAATACAGCGTTAACCATGTAAGTTATAGATATTACAAAGTAAAATCACAGTCTAGGGAAGGAGAAGATGGTGTTACTTTTATCGAGAAAGTTAGTGCAATGGTCGAATACAGTTGCAGGGTTATTAGTTAAAACAGTTTTCAACTATGAATGCAGAAAATTTAATCCCCACAATCACATCGATTGGAGGCGGATTTTTTATTGGCATAATTATTGGTTATTTTCTAAAAAAAATAATGAAAATACTAATGTTCGTTGGAGGTGGCACAGTTGCTTTATTATTATATCTTCAGCAACAACAGGTAATTTCAGTCGATGTTGAAAAAATGGAAGCTTCGTCAACTTTTATTTTTAATTCAGTCGCTTCCTCTTTTGATAAGATGACTCAAACTGGTGACATGGCGACGTTAGGAATCCCACTAGCAGGCGGTCTTTCAGCTGGGCTTGCAATTGGCTTCGTAAAAGGATAACTACAAAGGCAACAAAATATGAATAGTTTCTTAAAACAAGGTTTCACCGAATTATGGAACAAAGCATTGAATCAGACTAGTAACGTACGTACATTTGAAGAAATAGTAGGTCATGATGATATCAAAAATATTTTTGTAAAGGCTATGCATTCTAAGAGACCAGTTCACCTATTATTGGTGGGCTCACCTGGTTCAGCCAAGACTATGTTCTTGACGGAAATAATGCGGCATCTTAAAGGCTCTTACTTTGTAATTGGAAGCAACACTACTAAAGCAGGTCTAGTAAATCAATTGTTTGAAAGAAGACCAAAGTTTCTGTTAATAGATGAATTAGAAAAAATGAGTGTTACAGACCAGGCATCGTTATTACATTTGATGGAAACAGGAATAATTTCTGAAACTAAAATTAACAAAACAAGGCAAATGGTACTGAGTTCATGGGTCTTTGCGACTGCAAATTCTGTTGACAAAGTGATTGAGCCATTATTATCAAGATTTGTAAAGCTAAAGGTATCGCAATACAGTTTTGAGGAATTTTCCGAAATAGCATTATTTAAACTCAGAAATGAGAATGTTGATGAGTCGCTGGCCAGAAGCATTGCTCAAAAGGTTTGGAACAGACTTGGTTCAAGAGATATAAGGGATGTCATTAAAGTATCTCGACTCACGAGTAATGTACAGGATATAGATTTTGTTATTAAGATGCTGAGCTGACAAAAAAAAGAGAAGAGCATAGAAATAGCATTAATCAATTTGGATTTGGAATTTGACTTGCTCTTAAGAGTTAACGGATGAGCGCTCTTTGTTATGACTTTCAAAAGTGTGTTACTATCACATTAGCGGAAATAACTAATCTAGTAGGTCTGAAAATCATCACTGGACTGGTACAAATCCCACCTACAGAATACTAATTGAGTAACTAGTTACTACATATAATGTGTTAGAAAATAAAGACAACGAAAAACCAAAAGAAGTACATTTGAAGAATCAGGAATGGAAAAATATCAAGAAGTTAACACGTCAACGAATAATCTCCAAATTGCAATCCGCTAAAGAACTGTTAAAAGTTACAGGTTTGGACGACGTTTCCGCAGGATTATATACTTATGCTCTGGAAGAATTTGGAAAGCTGATATTATTAGATAAGAGCGAGCCTATTGCTAACAACACAAAAAGGAAAATAAAATACAGGAGTGAATTTACTTCCCATGACACAAAATTTGAAGCAGCATTTGATTATTTACAAGACTATAATCCTTCAGGTTACAAATGTTATGTCCTAAACGATGAAGGAAGTTATTCTCCCAGATCTTTTACTTGTCGTAGTTTTCACATTGGGTTATTGGCAGATTTTAAAGCGCGAATGTCAATCTTTTATTCTGATTTATCATATAAATTGAATGATAGCGGTGAACTGACAAATGAGATTTTAATAGATGAAATGCCTAAGATTAAAAGGAAGTATCTTTCCGAGGCAATAGACGAACTGAGCACGATAGTTCGCAAAACAGGGAAATAGGGTTGCGCTTCATCTGCCAATTCTGCGTTTTTTAAGGTTAGGAAAATAATCAGTTTTATCTAAGATTTTCTTAAGTTCTTTTGAGTGTTCTAATAATGTGGGATAAGAGCAAGTATCATACCCTGACCATGCTGTTGAAGGAATATCTTCATAACATTCCTTTGCAGCCAAATTTACAATTGTCATGGCCAGCATGCTTGGATAGCGGCCGCTGAATGAAGTACTTTGCGCTATGCGACTATACATTCTTAATGCGATCTCACCAACTAGCTTCGAACATCTATGATGCCTCAGTACTACGTCTATGTATTCAGGAACAGTATTTCTTTTGCCATATTTCCTTACTAGGCCTGTTCTCATTATAATTTAGTTTTATCTAGAGGGTTAAAAAGATAATAAAAAATTCTACGAGAATAAACATTCGCCAGATATGGCTGTAGCGAACAATTTTATTGATAGATACGAATTGGCTTTCGGTGTAAGTATGTAAACTTCTAATATTTGAAATGATTCACATTTGTCACTTTCCTAATGACAAAAAACATATCTTACACTTTCAAATAACCATTTAGGGGTTGAAGTTCCTTACTTACGCGGAAGCTAGAGAATATTAAGGCAACGATTTAACTAACGCGGAGAATGAACAAAAATTAATTCAACAGATGTAATTTCTTAAAGGTCTTTAGAAAAAATATTCCAAATTCAGTTTGTAATAGTTTGTAGTAAGAAATAGCTGCTTGTAGTAACATGTACAGCAGGTTGTAGTAATATTCCTTACTACAAAGATAGAATAGAAAGAGCTATCAATGAGTTCGTGTCATTACATCTAATGATAAACCCATTTGAGCAAACTCCAGCAGAAAAGGAGGAATACGTTCTTGATATGCTTGAACGTGGTTATAGTTATCCCCAAATTATGAAGGAATGCCATGTATCGCCCAATACAATCTCTAGCATTAAGAAGAAATTTTTTGGTTCTGCAGATGATGACGCTTCAAAAAGTGCCAGCCAAATAAGTAAAGAAACTCAGGCCTTAAAGTTGTTTAAGGAAGGCCAGAAAGCTCTTGACATAGCAATAGAGTTAGACCTCGCAACCGATTCTGTACTTCTAATACAGAAAAAGTTTTACCAGCTAATTGGAATGGACCGATTTAACCAAGCATATGAACAGGTAAATGGCAATATATTCCCTTTCTTGGAACTATTCAATTCAATGAATCGCCTTGGGATGAATCCGAGACAAGTTTCAGATGCAGTAAAATACGGAAATGCGTTACCACATCTCTCAAATCTTCACTGGATGTTAAGTAATGAGATTCGTGTTTTGGAATCTTATCGACATAACCTTCATTCACAGCTTAATTTAATGGCAAATCAGATAGAGGACTATAAATGCTCACTTGAATATTATATTAATGAACATGAACAAAAGAGGAATGGACTTTCGATTTTGGATTACCAAATAAAAAATATGCAAAATTTCATCCAAGAATTTGATAATCAAGAAGGATATCAAAGGATAAAAAAAGAATCTACAGAGCAGACAACATCAATTATAAAAAATAATCATCTGTTAGTTGCTGTTACTGTTTCCTCTACTCTAGAAGCACTAAGAAGATACCCTTATAATCAAGAATTATTCTACGACTTATCGGCACGTCGGGGCTATTCAACTTCTCATCAACAAATTTGGATGCAATCGCATACAACTCAATTATTGCAATTAAGTGAACACGTGCAGATTGAAATAGCAGAACAGATAACAAAAATGGCGATGAGTAAAGTACAGGACAAAAATTGTGAATCAGATGTATCAAAGTTACAGGGATGAATTTATACTCATTTAATTCAAGAACCTTTCACTTTCTGTTCAAGCTTTGTTTTTTTGGGCTAGTAAAGTGTGTAATTTCTTATCCTTGTTTTCAAGGGTACTTAATTTAATTGGTAATTGTTGTTTTCTCATTGCCGTATTCAGAGAGTACCTTATCCTGTAAGAAAAATTAGGACTCAAAGTTCGTAACTTATTACATTTCTCCAACCAGACACTAATCAATTGAAAAGCATCATCATAAGATAACTTTTTAATATTGATTAAATATGGAGCCAGTATTAGACCAATAGCATTCTTTCTATAATCTTCTATAGGTGTTTGCAATAGCGTTTCTATCCAAGAGATTGAATTATTATGATACCCAGCATTTCCATATCTTTTTTCAATTCTTTTCCTTAATTTCATTTCTTTTATTTTCTGGTCAACCAAATAGGCATGGAACGACCCAAGAAGTAGAGAAATAGGAGGTCTGTAACCATCCCATTTTTGGTATACTTTTATTTCATTTTTCTCAGGTGAACATTTGGAATTGTATGAGCCTGGTATCCTAATCATGCATGATTTAAATGATGGGTTATGGGAAGGGTCAGACTTGCCACCTGTCAGAGAGAATTCTGCAAATCTAATAAATTTTAATGATGGATTTTCAAATTCCTCAAATTGAGTAAATTGTTCCAAGATTACCGCATCTATTGGTTGATATATATGGTAACCGTTACCAGTCCATAGGACTGTAGGAGTGCCATTAATCTTTATTCTAATAATCCGCAATGCTGTTTGTAATGCTCTTTCAAGAGCTTCCAAATTTCTAAACGTAGAGAGGTCTAAATCTGCAAATATAAAATTGGGCGGATAACGTTGAATTCCTTTGTATTCTGTGTATGAAGGATAAGCATTGACTCTGCAATCAAAAAGGTCGGAATCTTCATATTCCTTAATCATTTCTTCCTTTGAAAAGACTTCATACTGTTTTCCTTGACTCTTGTATGTAGATATAGTTCTGGGAAATATTGGTTCTGGAAAATGGTTAAGAATAAAATCTAGTTCTATCGTATCAAAAAATTAATATTAATAGGGAGTAAAATTTCTTTCATCATGTTTGATACCTAGTGGTCAGACATTTGATTGCTTGAAAGAAAAATCATCCCCATTACCTTCATACTTCCAACTGCTCGACCTCTCTGCTTTGCTTTTGCGACATTTTCTAGATTCGTGCTCAAAAAACGTCGAAAAAAATGTCGCGACAAAGGGTATGGTATTTTTAAAAATTTTTTACTGCTCTAAATCTTCTTTTTCTTCTTCTTCATAACCTTTGATGAAGCATGTTTCTGGGTCTTTGAAATACCTATCAACTAACTCGTCTAATGTTATTTCAATGCCGTTTTCGTCTTGCAGACTGTAAATTTTCAATAAATTTTTTTTAAAAATACCCCTCTCGTTGTCGCGATGTTTTTCGCGACGATTTTCACGCTCATTTTCGGAAAATGTCGCAAACGTCGCAAATGAATCTTGTATAACTTTCCTGGAAGGGTAAAGTTCAGGATTCTTAATTGTAAGCCTGAGGTCGTCGCCATTGAACAACGAAAATATGTTATCTCCCTTATCATCGACTGGAAAATGGATATTTTCTGATTTCTTTATTTCACTTCGCGCCTTCTCTATTATTCCTTGATTAATCAATGGATCTACATACTTTTGTCGGAGTTCATCGGATGAAATTGAAACGCCTTTAACTTGCTTTGTCTTTTCCCTGAGTTGAGTGCTTGTCACGCTTACATAGTTTTCTTTAAGTTCTTTATCGTTAACAACATCCTGTTTGATTATTCCCTTTTCTTCCTTGAAGGCTGGTAGAAACACTTGATTATACCATTCTGCGATATATGGCCTAATGTTACTACCTCCCCTTTCCATCAGCTCTAAAGTGTCCTTACAATCTTCAAATGTGGAAATGGGCAGGAATATGTTTGGATTATCCCGTCTTACAAGTCGCGGCCTACTATCCATATTTTCCTTCGTTATTATGGCTACGTATCGTCGCATTCTATCATTTGCCGTCATGCTCCAAACGTCATTATTTGGAATTTTAATAGCATAGATAAACGGAATCTTTACACCAAATTGCCTTGGTTTTAGATATTTACTGTGATTCTTTAGTTTTTCAACTAAAACAGTAACTATTTTTTTGGCCTTTTCCTTATCTTCCCTGCTAACAACGGATTCATCATACTCTTCAGGGGTTAAGCCGCATTCCTTCCACATCAGAGTATTAGCATCTTCGATTTTTTCAGGTGAAACGTTAGGAGTTATGTTAACAAATCTCCTGTTCTTTTCTTCAAATCTTAAACTTCTTGTATCGTCTATTACCCTGGTTGTGAACATAACAGGGGTTCCACGTAGAATATTGTATTTGGCTCCTAGTTTACCGGACGCGTTTTTATCGGTGAAAAGATATTTTTGATCTCTATCGGTATCATTGGACAATACAGACATTAAATTATCAGTAATGGCGTCCTGTGGCGTATCTAAAAGCAATATGATAAGGTTGCTTAGAATTATTAATTTGACCTGATTTTCAAAGACAGACTTAATTTCCTCTTCTTTTTCTGATATCTGTCTTGCCAGATTTTTGATAAGCTCTTTATTTCTGCTTTTGGCTTCTTTTGATTTCTCGGCATCTTTCTGGTATTTTAAATCATCTATCTCCTCACGTAGTTTACTAATTATTGGCTCTGTTTCCGTTAGTTCGCCTGTTTCCTTATTCTCTAACACCATTATGCCTTCTTTATGCTGAAATGCCTTGTCGCTGGCCCCTGTTAATATAAGTACATGTTTACCAGGGTAATACTCGGAAACTTTATTCAAAAGGTATGATTTTCCAGCTCCAGCATTTTTTGAATTCAGATTACCATGTATCACTGTTTTTGTAAGTCCGCTATTGTATCCATGAAACAACTGCTTTATAGAAATCCTATCATGTTTTGCTTCCTTGGCTATTGTATCAATTACAAAATTGATATCTTCCTTAGTGACTTTTTGATTTAATAGATCTTCTTTGCTTACTTCTTGACCGTTGCCGTTGCCATTTCCATTACCGTCATAAGTGAACAACTCTTTCCACTTTTGCTTTCTTTCATCTTCACCTTCAAAGAGCTGGGCTACCTTCTGAAACTGGTCAGGATCTACACCGTTCTGCTTGCACCATATTACATCATCTTCTGATAATTCTATAGCCAATTCCTGGAATCTCCAATCTTATTTTCGTGGACTTTAGGCCAAGTATTAGAATGTGACAGTCTTAAGAGCACCCATTCCTTATCTTCATCGCTAGGTTCCTCTTCAAGGAGCTTACCATTCCTGTATACGTTCCTGTCGACACCAAATACAAGCTCGCCTTTTTGTTCTTGCTCCCATCTTTTGCTCCATTGAGCAAACTTCTGTAGATGATATTCCTTGGTCTCGTCGTCCGTCATTACCTTCAGCATAATTGGGAATTGGACTTCTTGGCAAGAATCTTGACTTGAAACAAATTGGGTCATTTCTTATATTGACAAGGCTCAAACTCAAAGCTCCAACATTCGCAACGTTTATCTCGCCCAGTACCAATACTACACATATCGGGAATCTCCTTCGAAATGATTGTCGATCTTTTTGGTACTCTGAATTGGCCTGCAACCTAAGCTCAGAGTACTAAATTTATTTTCCATTTCAATCATCCCATGCTTTACGTATGACAATTGCGTCCCGCTCCTCCGTTATTACTACATAATCGCCCTTGGAAATTCCTATGTTAGTCGCATACTTTTTTGGAAGCACAACTGTAAAGCTGTGCTCGCCTACTAATCCTTGGATTTTACGGATTTCTTTTTGGACATTATTTATCATATTATTAGTATTATGCATTAAATATATATGTCAAATCTAGCGAATATAGCAAGTGTTTGACCCATATGAACATTTATTCTCGTACTTTAGCGAGTGGAGTAAACAAGGTTGGACAATAAAACCAGTAGAGAAAAGGCTTCTTCAACTTTATATCGGCAATTTTTATTCTGTTTACGATATACAGTCCTATTTGAAAACAGCTGCCGGTTACAAAAATATGCATCGAAGGATTTTTAATTCAACCGATTACAAGAATATACACAGAAGAATACAAAAGCTCAAAAAACTTAAACTGATAGAGGAACGGAAATCCCTGAATAAAAAATCTGATCACGGTGCAAAATATTATAAGCTTTCCGAGAAGGGAATATGTTACATAATTCTCAACACCACCTCATTTATAGGCGAGTACCTAAATATCACTCAAATTATCAAATTACTACGTGGAAATTATCCTAATAGTTTTATTTTTCGATTGTTTGTGAATCCCTTTATAGAGCATAAAACAATTGAAGAAATTTATGGAACTGCCCAAGTGACAGCATTTTGGCAGTATTTACGCAATTGTTGTGAAGCAGTACAAGATTTGACTAATTTAAACATTGTAGGCGAACAGGTTTTCATATGGAAAGATGTGCTACCAAACGTTACCTGTAAATTCGCCAGCTTAAGAGATAACCGACTTGCTGAATTTCTTAAAAGACAATTTAATTTAAACTGGTTAAAAAATGCCCAGATAACAAAATTTGAAAGCGATGAGGTTGTTAAAATATCGTATCAAGCTAAATCTGTTATAATTGAATTAATTGACAACAAAACTAAGGCATTACTTAAAATAGACAGAAAAGAAACGATGAAGATGAATGTTACTGTATTTAGAGATTTGCAGAATCAACCATATGTATTTGATATATGCATTCCTCCTGTATCTATCCAGGAAACTCGACGTAGACGTCTTGAAGATAAAGTAAAGGGATTAGCATCCCAGCTCGCACTTCAATTATTGTCGTATCCTATGATCGAAAATGATATCAAGGTTTTATCTCAGGACAACAAGTTTGTTAAATTAGTGATGCAGGTAAAAAAAGATTTCAATAATAGATGTCAACATATACTCGAGAGGGAATTTACATGAATGTTTTGGGTTTTATTATTTCAACTGTGATAATGTTTGAACTATCATATTGGTAGCTCATGGCTCGACCATTTTTCAGTAGAAATATTTTATATTCCCTGTTTCAGTAGTTTTATATCTTCTAAGGCTTTTGTCAATCGGTCGGATAAAGCTGCTACAGCTTCGGCATTTAATGACTCATTCTCCTTCAATAATTCAATCTCTTTACGTTTTTCTTCTGGTAATTCCAGCCTATATTCTGGTTGAATCGATAGATAATCTGAAGCCTTTAGGAATTCATTTATGAGATAATCATCTATTTTTTGCTGCCCGTTTATCCATGGTCTGTAATAGTTATCTACCATACCCGAATTTTCATGTCCCATGAGTATATTGATGTCTTGCTGTTTCAATCCTGCCAATATGAGTTGTGTTTCTCTCCATTTCCTAAATGAGTGATTCAGTTTGAATTCATGTCTCTTTTTTCCATTAACCAAATTCTTCCTTAATCCTTGTCTTCTCAATGCACTATCTAACAAACCTTTAATTCCATCTTTGGAAAGTTTTATCGGTTTACTGATTTTTCCATGGGTAAATCCTTCCTTTGTATCCCAATAGTGACGCATAAGCCAGCTTTCACCTGTTATTTTCTCTCCGCTTTCCTTTCTAAAGTCCATCCACGCATTCAGAGAATCATAGCTTTCTTTTGTTACTAATGTAGGATATTGTGAATCAGTATCAGCATAAGCCTCCATAAGGGCCGCAACAACTTTTCCATCTCTTTTTATGGGAGTAATGTGTTTCCATTTTAAATACTCCCATGCTCCAACTCGTATCCCGGAACTACACATAGTATATACGATAGGTTTTATTCTCCTATCTTTATACACGCAAATTTTCCGTATCTCTTCTATTGTAGGTGCCCTATCATTTGAATACTTTTCCGGTTTTGGTAACCCCTTAGATACAAATTTCCAATCAAAAGGTATCTTCAGAATTTCCAAAAGGTTCTTAACTATAATTTTACGATTCTTTATGGTTCCAGCACTAATTTTCTTTTGTTTATCGTATTGTTCTTTTAGATAAGAAAGATAACTAAAAACTAGTTCTTCACACCACATTGTATCCTTTTTGGCTTTCTCGCCAAAAATATTGCATCGGTTTCTTAGGTCAGAACCTTCGATTTTTGCAAAATCTAAAAACATACGTAAGCGCCTCTTGGCAGTGTCCTTGGTTGCTTCAGCTGGAAAAAGATACATGAATTTATCGTAGTAATCCAAATTTCTGAGATCATTTAGACTTTCCACGGTTTTAAATATGAGCCGGGTTCTATAAATGTAATGCTAGACTTCCGGGTTCGGTGGGATTCGGACCCACGACATTTTAACCCAACGAAAGACTGGTTAAGAGCCAGACGCTCTACCTGGCTGAGCTACGAACCCACAAAAGTTCTGTTTTTAGTCTGCGTAATTTAAATTAAACTTCATTAAAAATTAATAAATTGAAATTTCAGGAAATCGTAAACTGATACTTTGTCGATGAGTGGTTCTATTATTGAGCCACCTTCTGAACTTGATAGTCCTTAATTATTTTGAGTATGGTTTCTGATACTGAAAGATTTGCTTTTTCCTTTTCTTTAAGGATTTCCCTATAAGCATCCAAAGTTATATAAACTGGAATTGAACCTGTGCCTTCAAGCAGTGATTTTACTCTATAGAGACCATTTTCGATTCCACGTTCGGCTATCTTTTTGAGCTTTATCTTGTCTATAAATCCTCCAAGAGGACCCATAGGCATATCATAATCGACCTGTATACTTGTCTTGGTTTTCTTTTGTTCTAAAGGCTCAAAATTAACAGTTATTGTCCAACTCTTAAATGGTCCTTCGATCATTTTGGCCACGATTTTCCTATGAGGAACGTATTCAATTGTTTCACAATCCCATTCTAATCTCTTTCCGTCAAAGTCTCCGCTTATTCTGAATATTGTTCCGACTCCGAAGCCATTTTTGACTTCTAATGGCAATATGTTCAAGCCCATGTTTTCTGGAAATTGATCTGCCATATGTTCGGGTCTTGCAAAATAGGTAAAAACTTCACTGATAGGCGCATTAACCAACATAGTCTTTTTGATCGTAGTCAATGTAAGATTCAGGATTCGCTGAACTGGATTTAAAGGTTTCTTAATATTTATTTGGAAAATAATTTAGAAATTAAATTTTTGGTATCTTTAAGCAAAGATCAGTTTCTTGACGAGTTAGAGTGTAGGCGAACCAGCTAAATAGTTGAGAGCTTATTCACCGCTGTATTTTAATGAATACAAAATTCTAACTGAATTTAAACAATTAAGACACTTGCATAATTAACGATACTCTGGGCGTATCAAGCAACACATGATTAGCCACTGTGTTTCATTGCAGCGGGTTCTTGTTGACTATTTCATCCAAGCAATTTACTATATCTTGTTTAGTAACTTCAATAGGATTATTGTCAAGATGTCCTCTATCTGGCATAATCACTTCAGCCGCTTCATCTAGGGACTGTTTGAGCTTTAATGGTTCAAATTTTAATTTCTGACAGACTTGTTTAAACCTCTCATAATAGATAGATTTGTTAAATTTATGAGCCACCGTCGTGCAGGAAGATAATGAATATCCATGAGGAACGCCTTCGTTTGAAAATACATAGGATAATGCATGACCCAATGTAGTTGATGAATTTCCAAAACCTATGCCGGAAAGCATTGCACCATAGGGAAGAAGATCTTGCTTTTCATTCATTATAGCATCCTCGAGTATATCAAAAGCCTCTTTACAAAAGAGTTTTGTAAATGGATTCGCCAGTTTGCTATCATATCCTTCAGATGCTTGGGCTAATGCGTCACAAGCTGAATTTCTCATAATATTAAACGGTGTCCCCGGAAGGAAATATGGATCGACTACCGCGGCGTCTGCTAAAAATGCCTCATCTTGTAACAATTTTTTCTTGTGGTTAAAACTCACTACAGTATAAGTTGTCATTTCAGCCCCAGTTCCAAACGTGGTTGGAATTAAAATTTTAGGAATACCAGTTAACTTACCAAGATATTTACACACATCCATCGAGCTTCCTCCTCCAAGTCCGATATAAGTGGAAATTTCTTTACCTTCATATTTTTTGTTTATTTCGTGGATTGTTTCAATGGCAGGATCAGGTGTAACCTTATCGTATATTTCATATTTTTTAATACCCATGTAATTTAACCAATTTTCGTAAATATCGGGGGTTGTGGTCGTTATAATCAGAGAATTTTCCGGATACTGAAACTCTTTTGCAGCATTAGTTCCGTACACTATCTTTTTAGGCATCAATACTTTCCACATACCCCATGGTCATATGATAATTGGTATTATGTTTTACTGAAATTAGCCTCTGGTAATTGGTATTATGTTTTACTACAAATAGCCTGTCAATTCACTGTGGTAGACTTGCATTAAAATGACTGCCAGGCGCTTTAAAAAATATTTAGTAGATTAACTTATAGTATGTAGACTACCCGATAAAAGATGAATGTAGACTTCATATGACTACACTGTAGACTTCTCCCAATAATAATAGCTAATGTAGACTTCATAGGACTTCAAACTCCTTGTCAGTATCAAGTTTCGAAACAATGCTTGATCAATTAATTAAAGGACAGTCAATTGAGGATTATATAAGAAATGTCGTAAAGGAAAGCCGGCTTGTTTTTATTTTTTTGTACTTTTCTTCACACGAGCCGGCTTTTACACATGTACCGGCTTTTGCAGCCGGCTTTTAGAAATTTTTCTTACGTCCAAGAACACGGTAAGTATCATAATAAATAGAATTAGTCCCATTCCCAAATGAATAGTCACTAGAACTGCATGCAATTTTTCAACGATAACAATTGCGCCCAAAATAATTTGTCCTACTACTAATCCTGCTGCTATCATTGATGCAATTTTTGTAGACGTTGAAGTTTCTTTTGATCTTAATGTAAAAAACATGGTGGTAAATACCATTATTCCAGTTGTAGCAGCAACGGTTCTATGGAAATATTCAATAATAAATTCCTTCATTGGTACAAGGCCTGCTGGACAAAGAGGCCAGTCAGGACAGCTTAGTCCCACGCCTGAGGAACTAACATATCCTCCAATAAAGATCAGTGTAAAGACTATGAATAAAGTAGAAAAGGCAAGTCTTGTCAGAAACATTTTGGTCTATTATGCTACTTATCTACAGTCTTTATCATGTCGCTATTTGAATTAAATTCGACTTCCAATTTCAAGACTATTGTACCACAAGCTTTCCTGTCATGTATGGATGAACGGTGCAGTGGAATGGATACTGTCCGGGATTAATATTGGTAGTCTCAATGTCTGCTGTTGCTCCAGCTTCAATAATGCTTGTATCAAATTGTTTTGCACTATTTGGATCTGTTGGTCCTGTTCCGCTTGTAACGGTATGTGGTAAAGTGTCTTTATTAGTTACTGTTATCTTGTCGCCTTTCTTTACTGTAAGTGTAGCTGGATCAAAACTAGGATTTCCTTGTACTGAAGAGCCTTCAAGTATTGTCAATGGGGTTCCTGGTGGACCAGCAGGTTGTGCTGGTGCTTGTGCTGGTGCTTGTGCTGGTGCTTGTGCTGGTGCTTGTGCTCGCGCAGCTGCACCACCCGTAGTAACGCTTGCGTTACTTTTTGGCTGCTGTTTTGTGACTCCCTCGATGGTTCCAATACTCGTTTGAGTACCGGATGGCAGGGGTGGAGGCTCTTCATGTTTGAGTGTTGATGCTGCCGGAGCATTATGCATCATAGATTGCCAGAAAGGTACTAAAATAGCGGCTCCAAACGCAAGCGTAATGGCTACAATGAGGATGCCTTTGGTCATCCTCTTAGAACTAGTTCTAATGATGGGGCTCTCGTCGTTTGTAGTCATAATACTCTTCTCCAATTTGGAATGGGTCTTTCATATCTGCTTCCTTACCACTTCCTGCAGATTTTATCAAATTAACCAACATTATGATATATGACAAGCCTGCTATCCATGCTCCTACCGTGGCAATTTGGTTCATTATGGTCCAGTAAGGTATTGTGGCCTCATAATCTGCTATTCTTCTGGGCATACCATACAAGCCCAACAAGTGTTGTGTCATAAAGACAAATATTACACCCACAAAGGCCAGTACAAAGTGTATCTGGGCTGCCTTTTCATTATACATTCTTCCTGTAATTAGTGGAAACAAATAGTAAATGAATCCGGTAAAGGTTAGTGAGACGGTTCCCATCAATATAAGATGAAAGTGACCTACAACCCAGTAACTATCATGAGTAATGAAATCTAATGGCAGTGCCGTATTTACCACACCACCGGCTCCTGAAGCAAAGAATAGCATGATTCCACCAACTCCAAATAACATGGGAGCTCCAAACTTTATTCTACCTCCCCACATTGTTG
>Ga0209897_1000028_pt1 | contig 24500 bp, 26 predicted proteins | sample GWRWN3_10_20_FD_187215 | JGI IMG/M metagenome (GOLD analysis project Ga0209897, IMG submission 187215) | Riverbed sediment microbial communities from areas with no vegetation in Columbia River, Washington, USA - GW-RW N3_10_20 (SPAdes)... | ecosystem: Environmental > Aquatic > Freshwater > River... | reverse complement strand
AAACTAGCTACTAGTGTACTTGCTAGCATTAAACTACGATTCATTATCGCAATGTAAAGTAGTCCACTATAAATATTATTCTGAGATAAGAATAAAATATTTTAATTTAATTTATAATTTTGTTGAAATTATATATTTATTTTAACAAATATGTATTTTTTTTAACCCAATTAGCATAACTAAATAATTCCTTAAAGAAAAATTGAATTACAAGCTATAAAGCTGGTAATTCTTGAATAAATGAAACAACAATTTATCATCAATCTAGATGACCTAATTTGATAATGATAATATGGTAAGATCGAGATCATGAATCATCTCTCAATAACCTCTTCATTTCTTGATAATCTTCTTTACTTATTTCTCCTTTTGCAAACCTAATCTTGAGGATGTGCAACGGATCATCTGTTCCAATTATTATTGATTTGCTTAACAGATTAGATGAGCTTGCCTTATTTTTCATTGTATTGGCCAATTCACCACTTTCCCCAATTCCAGAAATATTATTTTGCATTTGAGGTTTTTGGACAAGATAACATTCTTTACATAACATAAGATTGTGGTTCCAACTAATTCTTGCAGAATATTTTCTAATTCCTAGTTTTTTCTGACAAACACAACAATAGTTTTTTTCATGGCTAGATAACAAGGTATAGCATGATTCACACAATTCACTAGGTGTTGCCCAACCTATAGATGGAATATATCTAGATAATCCCAGTTTGAATTTTTTCTTGCAAATTGCACATTCATCCAAATCTTCGAACTTTATGTCTGCATTTTGTCCGATAATTGGCAAAAGTAGATTAAAAAAGCTATCCGCAAACTTTCTATCTAAACCACGTTTTGAATAATCATATATTTCGAGCCCAGTGGGCTTTTCTTTTAGAATAATTTGAAAATTTATTCCAGATTGGTTTTGAGTGCCAAACACTGATTTACCAACGATATTATGTTTTTGCTTATCAGCGTATTTTATTTCTGCATTCTTTCTACAACACTCAAGTACAGTATTAAAAAGATCATAATCTACATCTGATAATGATACAGATGCTTTGATAGTCACACAATAGAGTAATTATTATAAATAGAAAAATTTTTCTAACGTTATTTCAGTAGCCATCTCATTAAAAGTGCAAAATCGTCTTTTGACACAAAAAATAATTTCAAAGTTGAGAGAATTTGGAGAACTAGACCGTCAAAATCACATATAAATTACCAATTATTTGCTAGACTCAACATGGAAAGGTACACAAAATTAATTATCTCTTTTCTATTTGTCACCGGCATTATTCTACTTCCTAATTTGCACCAAGTGAATGCCGATGGAATATTTGAAGAAAATCTACCTCCAGCTACAGTAGGGGATAGAGTAGCAAGCCTTTACACAAAAATTAGTCCACCCATATTGACGTCTGATACGAAGCAAAATGCCTTCTTTCAATTAAGGTTATTTGATTCAAAGACTGGAAATAATGTAACTAATGTTAATTATTTTTTAACTATTACCAAAGGTGACAAATTACTATTACGTGAATTATTTTATTCAAAGGACGGACCATTAACATTAAAATTCCGACCAAACCAAGGCCCAGTTACAGTCTACGGATCTACGGAGCCTTTTTTGGGCGGATGGACAGATGAAACTGGGCAAATCACAGTATCGGGTCCTGTGCTCACTGAAGGCGGATTATATCATTTTGGTATAGAAATCTTTGGAATTGACAACGTCAGAAACATCTTTAAGCCTGAAAATGCTCCTAGGTTTGATTCTTACCTCAGTATTGGCGATGTGTATGCAACGAATTTAACATTTGGAGATAAAAAATTTAACAGCACATTAATCTCATATTATGATAAAATCAAAAATTTCACATTTGAACCTGAAGATTTGAGAGCATCATGGACGATGCCATTTGACTGGAACGTTTCAAGAATAAGATCACAGAATATTTTTGTTCACGAAGAAATTAAGGTTCCAAAATCATTCAGTGAGTTTTCAAATTCTTCCATTTTTAATGCTACAGTAAATGGACAAACGCTGGTAGGAAGGTCTCTTGCAATAGACCCATTTAGTTCAGAAAAAGCATTAATAATACATTTTCTATTGAATAAGAACGATATAGTAAAACTAGCTGAGAATAATGAAGCAATAGCAAATAGTAATGATTCGATGAAATTTACAATTCGACCACTCGCAAATCAATCCCAAAAAACATCTCTTGATATGGTAACAGATGCAGGAGGAATTCATACTTCCTTATTATGGAATCCTAATCCGCCAGTTATAGGAGAAAATACTCTAACTATTAATTTCAGTGATGCGCTAAGTGGTGGTCGACTAAATGCTGACGTAAATTACGATTTGTCGGTCCGTACGAGTAATGGAGAAGAAATACTGAAAAATAAGAATATTACGGCAATAAATGGAATTTCAAATCAGACTGTATCATTTCCTTCTAAAGGAATATTCAATTTAGAAGTTGATGTAAAGTCACTTAAAGTTCTTAACCAAACCGGCTTGGACATGACTCGAAAAGGGATTGCAAGAGGGTTTGTTGTAGTATCATAATATAACAAAGTTGCAAACTATCAAATCCATTCTGTTTACATTCTCAACCAATTATTTATTGATCCAAATTTTTCATTCCCTTGTTCTTTTCAATATGGTCCAGTACTTCCTCATATTGCACATCAAATGGTTTGGTAGAAATAGACAAGTGTTCAATTCTGGCAAAGGCTTTTACGATACTTTTTGCTGCAAGAGGTTGCGGTAGGGATTTGTCTGAAATTTCGCCATAGAATCCCATTGCTTCAATATTTCTTTCAGAAGCTAATCCCAAAATAAGACCATTAAACCATGTTATTGTTCTAAATTCAGAATCCAAGATGTTCACACCAGAGCTATCTAGAATTTCTCTCAGTTCTGGCTTGGTCGTAACGCCTACAACTCTTGGTTCTCCTGTAAGCAATTCGTTTAAAGAACCACCTGCGGTGTAAAGTCTTTTTACCTTACCAATCGAAGAACAAAAATCAAGAAATGTGTTACACAATTCGAGAAGTTCTCTATGGTCCTCCGGCTGGGCTTCACCGGTGAGAATTAAAAGTTTTTCTCTATCTGAGAAATAGATCTTGTAAATATCCTTTACTGATTCTACAACGCCATCTTGAACATTAACCCATGGTTTATGGTTAGAAACTATACTTGCAATATGTTTAGTTTCTAAATTACTGGCCAAAAATGAAGATACCAATCCACCAACTCTACCCATATCGGGCAGTGATGCAAATACTGTAAAAGAATTTACTCTCTTTTTTGTGAAAATATCTAGCTTTAACAATTTTACATTTATTCCCTATCAAACGAAAGCTATCGTGATGTTTAACTCTTTTCCATTAACTTGCCATAAATTACCAAAAATAATTTACTGGCTGAAATTTAGTCAAAATCTCAGTTGAAAAAACAGTTTTGTTATAACTCTCAAATTGTAATCTCGTTGAATCCCTGAAAGAAATCTGAAACATCTATTGAAATAAAGAATTCAATATTGATTCAAAAGAAAGAAGAGATTTCATAGTTTGTCTTCTTCCTCTACTAGTTTATCAATAGGTTCTCCGGTAGGTAGTGGTGAATTCTTATCAACCTTATACTTGAAAAGTTCGTCCCAATCCATCCCTAATATAACGTTTCTTCCAACAGCAATGATTTTAGATTTAGGAACGTCAAATCTGTAATCACGTTCACCGAAGATGACAATCTTGTCGCCAGCTTCCTTCATTATATGTCCTACATGATCTTCATTTTCTATCCTGACTCCCTTATTGAAGAGCGTCTTTGCATATTCTTCCTCATATCTGGCAAAGTCAGTAGTATCATCTGCTCCCCAAGGGTCCACATATTTACTGGTAGGAAGTGGTGCATCCCTATCAACCGAATATTTTTTTCTAATTTCTTCAAATTTAAGTCCTATTAGGACATTTTTGCTCACTGTCTGGATTTCTGATAACGGTATATCATATCTCTCCTTTCCATCTCCAAATACAACTATTTTGTCATCCGTTTCTCGAACCACATACCCAATGTGAGGGGCATCTAATGCAATTGCCGCCCTATTGAAATATTTTCCCGATGTCATATATCATTTTAAATATCTAATATGCTGTATATTAATAAATAGTTCAAAACACAGATTTATTGCCATTATCTTGAATTTAACGTGGTTTGAACAAGTTATGTTGATTTCTCTATTCTATTTAGGAAAGACAGAAAGATTTCTTAATAAGTTTGGTGTCGTGAAAGCATTTTCGTTCTATTAGAGCTGAGATAAATGCTAATATATCCGAATGCTGTGAGTAGTTACAACAAGAAAACAATTGAGCGTTCCTAAAACGTCTCTCAGAAAGAGAAAGCAGGTTGCCCTGGTGTATGATGAATTAGCTTTAGAAAAATTCATGCGATATTATGGATTTGAAAAAAGAGAAGAATTACTAAAGTTTTTAAAAACACAGTGTGTGCAGGATTAGTAATTCAACTAATTTTGTTCAAGTACAATTATTCATGATTTTTTTGAAAAATTTAAGTGCGATTAGATATTTTAATACTGTATGGGGGAAGCAAAAGTAAAAAAACGTGTACATTATGATGATGAAACTTTAGAAAAAATGAAAAGATATTACAAGATTGATGATCATGATGAACTTTTGCGATTCATAAAGACTCATGGATTGAAGAATTATGATTTTGAAATAGATAATTCATGATTTATGATAATAGTATTGGAAATAGATATTGATTAGTTGGTAGTATGACTTATGAATTTTTTTCACCTCATATCACAATTGAATGCAAGTTTTCTAATTCAGGATTTTGCGGTGGTTATGATTGTAGCCGCCGTGATGGTATTTGTTACACACAGGTTAAAACAACCGATGGTAATTGGATACATATTGGCCGGGATGGTGATTGGGCCATACACTCCTCCATTTAGTTTAATACACGAGGTAGGTACAATCAACACACTAGCTGAGCTTGGAATAATCATACTTTTGTTTGTAATTGGAACTGAATTTCCCATCACGAAATTAAAGTCTGTAGGAAGAATTTCTATGATTGTGGGTATTGCAGAATCTCTTGGGACTTTGATTATTACATTCTTCGTCGGCCAAACACTTGGATTTTCACAATTTGACTCTATGTTTTTGGCACTTGCTATGTCAGTTACTAGTACTGTAGTTACAGTAAAGGTATTAGAAGACCTAAACATGATTAACGACAAATCAAGCGTACTAATAATGGGGATTTTAATCGTAGAAGATGTTATTGTCATTACTATGTTAGGTATTCTACAATCAGTGGCTTTAACGGCATCGGTCTCATTTGTTCAGGTACTGTTATCGGTGGCAATAGTTGTTGGGTTCATAGCAGGAATTCTAATCTTGGGTTCAAGATATTTACCGCCACTAATAGATAAGCTGGCTAGAAAAACTGATTATTCTGTATTGATAATAGTTATACTAGGTCTGGCCTTTGGTTTATCTTTTGTTGCCATAGAACTCGGATTGTCGCCGGTAATAGGAGCGTTTCTGGCAGGTGTGCTTGTAGCTGAGTCGAATAGTGCCGGAATTGCTCGTGTCATAACAGTTCCTCTTCGAGATGTTTTTGCGGCACTATTCTTTGTATCAGTAGGTGCTCTCGTGGATGTGACAAAAATTCCATTATTTATCGTACCTGCTCTGATTCTAATTGTGACATCATTCATGTCAAAAATGATGATTGTCATACCTGTTTTAATTAAGACAGGATATGATAGTACTACAGCGATTAGGACCGGTCTTGGACTATCATCAGCGAGGGGAGAAATGTCGCTTATAGTTGGAAAGGGAGGTCAGGATGTAGGCGCTGTCTCTTCATATATACTTCCCATCTTAGGGGTTGTTACAATCGTTACCACTTTTGTTACTCCATATATACTAAAAATAGGAACTAAACTAAACATATCGTCAGCTCCAAGTGGAGACAAAGAATAACGTAAGATAAACTATATTCTCGAGGTGGTAATAACCAACTTTCAGAATTTATGAAACTGAAATAGTACTTATTGATTTAAGATGCCAGCAATTCTGATTAAATGTTCATTTGGGGGGACAAAAATATTAGTAATAATTGTCTTGCCATTTTTCGTAATTTGTTGATCCTTTAATCCCAAATTATCTAAAAAAATTGCCACATCGTGATTATTGTCTAATTGAGGGATTTTAAAAGTAACGATACCTCCTAAAGGATTATAATGATCGGCACTAAATGATATACTATCGGTTGATTTATTATAACTAAAATTACTGATTTTTGCAACGCTCTCCAATCCATAAGCTAAAAACTTACCATTACCCAAATCAAGAGTGTTAATTGGAGAGTTTGGATCAAATCCAGCACAACTAAAATAATTTGCATCTTTTACTATGGAATTGTCTGGTCTAGCTGAAAATGATTTTACTTCTCCTGGTTTTAGTATAGGTATGCTATTGGACTTGATCGAGTCTATTTGGGATCCGTTCTTATTATGAACAGATGCAAATACACTTATATTCTGCATCACGACATTTCCTGTATTCTTTAGTGTTCCAACCAATTCTTTGTTTTGGCCTACTGGAAAATTAGAATAATTTTGTATTATGACATTGTAAAAAGGATCATTTACCTTTTTCATCTGTATTATGTGCGGTTTCCCCAAAACGTCGTAGTCTGTACTTATTTTAAATTTAAAAGGGGATTCCTTACCTGGATAAATAATTTTACTAAATGTGGTATCATTTAATGTGATATTTGAATCATCAATTTTATTATGAATGTCTAGTCCTACGACTACCTGTTCAGATGTTACTCCATAGTTTGTTACAACACCTATAATATTCAGTTTACCATTAGAATCAAGAAATGAAGATCCTGAAGAAATTTTAATGTCTTCAGAGCCATAAACTGGCGTGTGGTTAAATTGGAAAATACATAATGTGAGCAAAAAAATAATCAGAACTATTATGATATGATTCACAAGATATTTTATTTCAAAGTAAAATAAATATCATTGTGAATTAGAATTTGGAATGATTTTCAAATGATAAAAAATATTTCCAGATTATTCCTAACTGGATATTTTGTCAAATGGCATCATTACTTTGGGTAAATATTCTATCAAATCAGTGGCTACCATGTGAAGTCCAACTTGCTTATATGCAAGTTGAGCAGCCACTCCATTAAAATAAACTGCCATAGCTGATGCATCAAAAGGAGAATTCATCTTTGTATAAAGTGCGGCCACAAGTCCTGCAAGTACATCGCCTGTTCCTCCAACAGTCATTGCAGGAGTACTCCTTTTTATTGTTGCAACTTTCCCATGCTCATCAGCTATTACGTTCAACCATCCCTTTAGAATTATAGTAATCTTATGCCTAATTGCCATTCTTGAAACACTTGATACGATTTCTTTTTCTGTGGTTCCCAAATTTTCGTCGAAAATTCTTTTGAATTCTCCAACGTGGGGAGTTATAATAGTATCACTGTTAGCAATTTCTGTTAACACTATTGGAATAAGTGCTGAAGCATCTAGCACTAGTTTTGTTCCACTTTCCCTCAATTTCTTGACAAGGGAATTTAACGCTTCAGGTTTGGAGATTGACATTCCCATTCCTATTGTCGCAGTATTTGGTATCTTTGGAAGACTCTTAATCAATCGATTTGCAGATCCAATTGTAAGGGTATTGTCAGACATGGGTAACGCAATGATATTAGGCGAATAAGACCTTATTGCGTTAATAATAATTCTAGGTACTGCGGTATAAACCAAATCAACTCCGGCACGTAACGCAGTTAATGATGCCAATAGCGGGGCGCCATGATATACACTGCTACCACCAATGACAAGTACTACTCCATTATCTCCTTTCTTAGAATTTTCATGACGAGTCATTAGATTATTTTTTATATAATCTTGTGTTATGGAAATTAATTCAGTCAATGTTTATTATGTTATGATACGCCTTTGCCAAAAACTTTCCTAAAAAGACATATCTAGAGCCCGAAATCGCACAAGTTAATTTATTATTTTGTTTCGATTGCCATGATACGGGAATATGATCTAGGAAAAAACAATGTTGTGAAAATCAAGATAGATTATTAGCTATTGGAATAATCTTTTTCAGAGTGCGAAATTGAGCTTCATATTCAAAGTTCTATTGCATTTTGACAACATTAGGGAAAATCATTCTATAAATTGAAACCATCTTTTGCTTTTCTTTTGAAGAGATCCAACAATTGGTATGCTGTGTCCGCATTCTCTACAACAATTTCTTTCATCCAAATTCCATCCCTCAATATTAAAACCATATCTTTCAATTACTACGTAACCACAATCAGGACAGTAAGTATTTTCCAATTTATGTCCAGGAACATTACCAATGTAAACATAGTTTAATCCTACTTGTTTGGCTAATTCATAATGCTTTTCCAGAGTTAAAACGGGTGTTGAATCAAATTCCATCATCTTGTAGTCAGGATGAAATCGTAAAAAATGAACAGGGGTGTCCGGTCCTAGCTCATCATAAACAAACTTGCAGAGGTTTCGTGCAGAATCCAAATTGTCACCAACTTGAGGAACAATAAGATCAGTTATTTCTACATGAATATTAGTTTTTGTTTTTATTTCTTTTAGTGTTGAAAATATGGGTTCTGAGCTAGGAATACCAATATAACGTCTTACAAATTCCTGATTTCCACTACCTTTAAAATCTACTGTTATACAATCTAAAAATTTTGACATCATATTAACAGATTCTGGTGTATCGTATCCATTAGATACGAAAATGTTGAAAATTCCTTTTTTATGCGCTTCAATTCCGCAGTCCTTCGCGAATTCCATAAAGATTGATGGCTCATTGTATGTGTAGGCAATACCTTGTGCACCATAAAATTGTGCTTTATCCACTACTTCTGATGGAGTCATTTCAGTTCCTTCTATTTTTCTCCTTTGTGAGATATCATAATTTTGACAGTATTTACACAGCCAATTGCAACCTGTTGTAGCAATTGAATATATTGAAGATCCAGGCATATAATGAATTACAGGTTTCTTTTCAATTGGATCAACATGTCCTGCGATTACTCTTCCATATACATATAACCATAATTTATTATTATTAACACCTCTAATCCCACAGAGTCCTATTTTTCCCTCTGGGATTTCACATTTTCTGGCGCATGCAGTACATCGTATTCTACCATTTTGGAGTTCGGAGAATAATTCTGCCTCTTTACCCAATATTTCTACAGACGCCAACATTTATTGTATAACACAAAGAACTTTATAAATCAGACTAAAACTAATGAAAAACTAGATTGTAAGAGGAAACTTATTCGAGATCAAAAATTTAATTAATTATTAACAATGTAAAGCATTTTTCTATTATTCTCTGAATCTTGATTTAGGAGATGATAATGTTTCTTTTAAAGTCTACAACAAGTCACTTTTTCGAGATGAGCTAACGAAATGTTATCAACATAAGTTTTATATGAAGAAAATAATCCAATTTTCTATCGCTCCGATGGTGTAGGCCGGTTAAGCATTTCGCCCTCTCGAGGCGACGATCCCGGGTTCAAATCCCGGTCGGAGCATTCAAACTACAAGATTCTGCAGTCCGGTAAAATCTCTTCATCTACACTTGATCTTTATTCAAGAGTTATAGGGGGACTACCTTTATCATCATTATCTTGTAGTAAAAAATAGTCGGCGAGGAAAAATATTATTCTTGCTTATGACTTAGATTTGAATTTTTATAGGAATTAAAGGGATTTTCTACTAACCGTTTCTTTTCCTGACTATTATTGAATGACCTTCCCTAATATGATAAAAGTAATGGAGTTTAGATAATTCATCAATCTTGTCATCGGAAAAATAATCAATGTTGTATCTAGCTAAAATTATTTTACAATCTTGACAGTAGATTTCTTTGAACGTCACTCCTAACATTTGAAATTTTCAACTTTGTTTATTTAACTATTTCTTTCGTTAATGGTAAAATTTGTTTTTTGCTTTCTGTTTTCATTAAATTTCATATTGGTTAGCTTGTAATAAATTACCTCACCGCGTCTTTCTACTACTGCGGCAATCGCATTTTTTCCCATTATTTCAATTTCACGCACAATTTTAGAAAGCTCCCCGACCTTGACGTTAGTCCCTTCGTTAATGCAGAAAAATACGTATTTTGCACGTTTCTTTTCATATCCTCCCCTTTCATATACCCTAAAATCTGCACCAAATCCAAATCCCTCCTTAACAACGTAACCTCTACTTCTTAAATCCCTATAGACTAGAAATTTTGTAACTATCTCCTTATCATATTTTAATACATGTTTCAATAGACTGCTAAAGTCAACTACATTACCATTTGTAATGACCAGTTTATTGAGATAAATCAGATAAAGTGCCTCGTACGGTTCCAAGAAATAATTATTACCTTCCTTGTCACCGTATCCTTTATTGCGAAGCTGATCTTGAGATCTTAAATCATTAATCTTTATCAAGCATTTTTTAGTCAAAACACCTTCAATTATATTTTGGAATTCAGAATTTTGATCCGCTTCTAAAGACATAACGATTAAATCACTCTGAAAGAGGGATTTAAGTATTAAAATAAATGATGAGTTATGAAGGGTGTTAATTACAGAGAAACCAAGGGAATGCCTTATGTGAGAAGAGAATACATCTCTGGAAATCCTCAGCTAAAGATAGCAAGGTTTTCTTCAGGACAGTCCAAAGTAGATTATGATTACAAACTTGAATTAATTGTTAGTGAAAAAATGCAGATAAGACACAATGCATTAGAAGCAGCAAGATTGGCGGCAAACAAGACAATGGCTCAAGCTGGGGACATGAGTTTTTTTTCTAGACTTACAGTTTATCCCCATTTGGTCCTACGAGAAAATAAAATGATTGCAACCGCGGGAGCAGATAGGTTACAAGAAGGGATGAGAAGAGCATTTGGTAAAGCAACAGGACTTGCTGCTAGGGTTAAGCCAGAACAATCAATATTTGAAGCATATGTTTCTAAGGCAAACTTACAACTGGCAAAGCGTGGTTTTAAGGTTGCATCAAGCAAATTAGGCTGTCCAATAACTGTTAAAGTAACTTTATTAAAAAATAAAGGTATAGAGGATAATTAATAACTAATTAACTCTACTTCTTTTATTACCAAATGCCTGTCAAGGATGTATTTGTAATTCATTCATGCATTCTTGAGGTTATTGTTAATCGATTACCTAGTCCTTCGTCTTATGTATAAGTTGAGTAGCTACGATCGGATAGTAAATTTATCGCAGTAATTTAATCAGTGATTACCAAATTTGGTAAAGAATTTGTATGCTAGCTAAAAATCATGCCAGATATAATGAACAGAGCGAAAATAAAGATTTGATCCTCTCGACGCTTCCTTTATTGAAACCGTTCACACCATTTAACGACATCATCTAGATTTTTTTTTAGACTGGTTCGTATATCGTCCTTACATTACAATGTAATTTGGTTATCTAATTTTTGATCAAGATCAAAAAGAACTATTTTTGTTTGTAAACTAAATTGTACAATGGAAAAGAAATTATATCCTTTAAGGGAAGAAATAATATGGCAAGTATGAAAAAAGACTTTATTGTTGCACGCATAGAAGCTGCACAGGATGGAGGTCCTTATGTTTACGTTGGTTTTAGCGATCCTAATGACTATAAGAGTGATAAACCAGTAAATCCTTTTGGATCAAATGTTATGGCTTTTTCATCCCCAGAAGACATGATGAAAAATCTTCCAAAAGCAATGGGAAATATTTCAAGAATGATGACAGGTGGAGGTGCTAGTGATTCGCCAACCTTCAAGATAAGTGTAAGGGAGTACGAAGATATTGGAATTAGAGTAGGCGATAAAGTTACGATAGAAATCAGAAAATCTGATAACAATTTGTACACATAGTCTAACAGATAAAACAATTTACTATAACTTTTTTAGTCATTTTTTAATTAAAGTAGGAGAAAAGTTTATTCTACTAGCACATAAAATGCATAATTGGAAAAATAATTGCTTAGATCAATATCTGGTCTTGACGATATTCAATATTATGGAAAGAGGGTGTTGGTCAGGGTCGACTTCAACGTAAATATTAACAATGGTGTAGTTACTGAAGACTATCGAATTAGAAGTGTAATTCCTACAATTGAATATCTTGTAAAAAGAGGAGCAAAGGTGATTTTGGCTTCCCACTTGGGCAGGCCTAAATTCCGTAATCAAAATAACTCACTTGCACCTGTAGCCGTAAGATTGAACGAAATACTCAATAGAAAAGTCGACTTTATTGATGATTGCATTGGTACCGAAGTACATAGAAAGATAGAAAAACTGCATTATGGAAATATTTTGTTATTAGAGAATTTAAGGTATTATTCTGAAGAGCAGAACAATGATCCCGAATTTTGTAAGGCGATTTCATCCCTGGCAGATATTTATGTAAGCGATTCTTTTAGTACTTCCCACAGGAAGCATGCTTCGACGTATGGAGCAGTAAGAAATTTTGATATTCGCTTGTCAGGGTTTAGCTTAAAGAAGGAAATAGAATATCTTTCAATGATAAGGTATAGTCCTAGAAAGCCTTTCACGTTAGTAGTTGGAGGTTCAAAAATCAAGGACAAAATTGGAGCATTAGAAAATTTACTGCCCAAAGCAGACAAATTACTAATTGGTGGTGCAGCAGCGTACACCTTCCTTAAGGCAAAGGGATTTAAAATTGGGAATTCGTTATTTGATGAGGAACATTTTCAATGGGTGACAAAAGCCCTCTCCTCATTTGGTGAAAAAATTCTACTTCCGGTGGATCATATAGTCTCTTCTGAGGAAAACTCATTTTCAACTGTTACGGGCGACATACCAGATGGAATGAGCGGATTTGATATTGGAAATGAAACATCTAGGATCTATTCTTCAGAGATTGGTGGGAACGGTTTTGGTACCATTTTTTGGAGTGGCCCTATGGGAATGTTTGAAGTAGGACAATTTGCAGGTGGCACCATGAATGTTGCAAAAAGTATGGCGCTTGCTTTTTGGAGGGGAGCTATGACAGTTGTAGGCGGCGGTGACACCATTGCGGCTCTCAAAAAATCAGGAGTTTCAGAGAGTGAAGTAACACACTTATCAACTGGAGGTGGTGCGACTTTAAGATTTTTAGCTGGAGATAAGATGCCCGGTATTGAAGCTCTTGAACAGGCCAATTAGGTTATGAAAGATGCACTTTTATTGAATTAAGGTATGATACCTCATCATTTTCTGCTCCAATCATTAGGGTATACTCCCCATTATCAAGATCATTTGACGGAGTAACTAAAAATGTAACTTTTTTTGTCTCATCTGAATTCATGGAAAAAGAATCTTGGCTGAATGAAATGGAAGAGTTTCCAAAATTGCCTGTACTTGTGAATGTGGATGAAGCAATCATTCTGAGATTGACAGGGTCCCTTGCGGAAATGATCAAAGGTATCTCAGTTGTTTCTCCTTTCTTCATATTCAATTCTTTGGAGCTTGTGTCCACAACAAATGATAGAGGTTTGGATCCGTTCAACATGCCTATCTTATTTTCTGTCCACTCTGAAAACCAGAGTTGGTTATTTTTTCCTATCGATAATTGAAGAGTATTAGATATCCCACAAGAACTGTCATTTGGAGTACATGGGGCCCACAAGTTATTTTGGGTTGGAATCCAATATTCAACTAGTGTTCCATCTGTAGAATTAAATTTTGCAATCTTGTTACCAATGTGCTCATTAAACCAAAGAATCCCATTTGGATCTATCTTGATCCAATAAGGCAATGTATAGCCGTATTCTTTTTGAATATTTTGAGAAATTCTCGAAAGCGGCGAAGTGCTAAATTCTGTAATTCTGCCATTTGTTGAATTAACCATGAAGAATATACTGGTGCCATGATCGGTAATCCAAGGATTTCCCTTTTCATCAATTGCAATTCCTACAGGAGAGTTAAGGTGTGCAGGTAGATTAAAGGTGGTAAATGTCTTTGTAGTCAAATCAAACTTAAACAATTGACCTTTAACTCCAAATGCAAGCATCGAAATCCACAGGATATTACGATCTCTGTCTATCTCAATTGATCCAGTGCTAACTAGATCTGGATCTATTCCCTTGAATGATGACAGTGGAAGAGAAATATTTGAAATACCTTCAGATGAGTTATTTTTCAAATCTGAAACATTTCCAAACCAAAGCGATTTGGAACGAATGCCTACAAAATAAATTTGATCATCATTGTCAAATATAATAGAGATAGGATAGGTAGTACCAAATCCTGTAGGGCGTTCTGGGATTGGGAAGAAGCTAAATCTATTATTATCTGGCTCGTATCTCCATATCCCATTTTGTTTTTCATCAGTAAACCAGATATTGCCTTTTGGATCCATTTTAACGTCCCATGTCTGCGAAATATCGGTGGGCTTTAAACGACTATCCCATACAGGAATCGTAAATTCCTTACTACTGTTATCATTAGTGTTGAATTTTCCAAGAAGCCCTAATTTGGTCGATACATACCAGACAGATTCATTACGTACTAGAATACCTAAGGGCATTTCACATTTCTGTGGAAGTGAATATTCGGTAATGAAAGAGTTGGTATGTGGAGCAGAATTCAGTCCACAAAATTGACTTTGAAACTGTAAAATTGCTTGAGATTTTGAATTATTCTGAAGTTGAGAAAATTGATCTGATGCGGCAAATGAATTTTTATCACTCAATTGAAAGCCTACGAAAATAAATGAAACTGAAACAGTAAGTATCAAACAGAGTAACCCAGGTTTAACATTAATTTCATTCATCATCATATCTTTAGCGATGAGAAATATTAATAAATCTAATAAGAATTTATTTATTCCCGCACCGATGAATAATTTAAATAATAAAAATAATTTTTTAGTAGCATGAAATCGATCACGAAATATTTAACCTTTCGCACTGAAAAAAGATTCAAATTAATAAATATAACACAACAGATTGAAGAAATTGTTCAACAAAGTAATGTAAACGAAGGTATTTGTCTGATTAATTCCATGCATATAACATCAAGTATTTTCATAAATGATGATGAAAAAGGATTGCATCTAGATTTCGAAAAATGGCTTCAAAAATTAGCTCCACATTTACCAATTGAGCAGTACTTGCATAATGATACTGGAGAAGATAACGCTGATGCACATTTAAAACGTCAGATAATGGGACGAGAGACAATAGTTGCAATCACAGGTGGTAAGCTTGATTTTGGGCCTTGGGAACAAATCTTTTATGGTGAATTCGATGGTCTCCGAAACAAAAAGGTTCTGGTAAAAGTCATAGGAGAGTAAACCCAAATCAAAAAAGAATAAATTCAAAAAATTGAAAATTAATTTGTTACTGCAAATCCATTTATCATCTATGGACAGAGTCGATTGATTTATTAGATCATTACAAGTTTTTGTATTTATGGAGCCATTTCGTGTTGATAAAGATTCTTTAGGAGAGGTCAAAGTTCCCTCTAATGCTTACTATGGACCGTTTACAGTAAGAGCTTCAAACCAATACAAAGTAACAGGTCAGAAAGCACACATAAACATGATAAGAGCGTTTGCTATGATTAAACGTTCTGCAGCGCTTGCAAACAGAGATTTGAATATACTATCTGCAGAGAAAGCCGATCCGATAGTAAAAGCATGTGATGAAATACTCTCAGGCCATTTATTGGATGAATTCATAGTTGATACGATAAATTCAGGTGCGGGAACGGCCTTCAACATGAATGTAAATGAAGTAATTGCAAATAAAGCTCTTGAAATTAGTGGTCATAGAATTGGAGATTATTCCTTCATAAATCCTAATGATCATGTAAATATGTCACAGTCTAGTAACGATACTTTTCCAACAGCAATGCATATCGCATTATTAATGAATTTGAGAGAAGTCGTAGTTTCACTTAACTCACTTATAAGTTCCCTTGAAAAAAAAGCCCAGGAATTTAAAGAGGTTATAAAAATTGGTCGAACACATCTAATGGATGCAATTCCTGTGACTCTAGGAGACGAATTTAATGAATATGCGTTTTCTCTTAAAAGGGGTTTAAATAAAATTGTTGATGTATGTTCCGATTTAGAATATGTTGGGCTTGGAGGAACAGCGGTGGGCACAGGAGCTAACGCACCTCCTGGATATAAAAAACTGGTTATCAAATATCTGTCTCAGATATCTGGATTAAGTTTAAAGTCTTCGGAGAATTATTTCTTTTCCTTACAAAGCAAATTTGAGATAACAATGTGTTCTTCCATCCTGAGAAACATTGCAATTGAATTAATAAAAATGTCAAATGATATCAGGTTAATGGCGTCAGGTCCCATGGCAGGCTTTTCAGAAATTACAATTCCTGCCGTACATGCCGGATCGTCTATAATGCCTGGTAAAGTTAATCCTTCACTTTCAGAATGTCTTAGCATGATTTGTTTTATAATAGTAGGCAATGACGTATCGGTTGCTCTTGCTGCTCAGGCAGGTCAATTTGAATTAAATGTAATGTTACCAGGAATGATAAAAAATATGTTAGAGTCAACTGATATGTTAAAAAATTTCTTACCAATATATGCAAGAAATATGATAGATGGCATGAAAGCAAACGAGGACAAACTTGCATCGTTTGTGGAAAAAAGTCCGATATTGGTTACTCTACTTAATACGCATATTGGATATCTCAAGGCATCAGAAATTTACAAGGAATCTATGACAAGTCACAAAAGCATCAGAGATTTGATTCTGGAAAAAGGACTCATGACAAAAGAAGAACTTGACAATGCCCTGTCAAAGAAAAATATTCTTGGTTCAAAATAATTTTGAAGCAATTGAATTAGAGGTATTTTTGATTTGTTCTCATCCATAATGTCATCCATCTTTGATATAGAGAAAGACCAGATGTCAAGTTGATCGATAAAAGAATCATTATCACCTTTTCTTTTGGAATATTGGTTATGGTTCTTGTTTTTTTAGCTATTCAGGATTCTCTAAATCATCCCTCAGTATCTAGGATGCCAATCTCTCCGAATGTAGCGATTTCTATAGTATCAAGTACATTCAATATGTCAGAAAATCAGATAGACAAGTCTCCTCAGTATGTTTATGTAAAACCTGATGGTAAGGTCTATGAATCAAATCTAGAGTTTAATAACATAGGAAAAATTATCAGCAATACAGAACCCACCAATACTAGTGGAAGTCATTTTGCATGGGAAATTAATAATTTGCAAAACAAGAAAAAATATTACGTTGATGGAATAAGTGGGGAAATAATTTCTTATTCTAGTTACAAGTAAATTCATTTAGCAACCAAATTATAAGACCTGTATTTTGCATATCTCATGCAGGTTGAGGGCAAAGTCATTATCTGCGACACTATAGATGATGCAGGGGTAACTATATTAAAAAAAGCAGGGTTGATTGTCGAATATAAACCCGATATTGAATCTGATGAATTATTGACGTCTGTCAAAGACTGTGATGTTATTATCGTAAGAAGCAGAACAAAAATAACAAAAAAGGTAATAGATTTTGCTTCAAATGTTAAGATTATTGCAAGAGTAGGTGTTGGATTGGATAATATAGACACGAATTATGCTGAATCTAAAGGAATCAAAGTTTTGAATGCTTCTGAGGCTGCAATGAATGCAGTTTCAGAACTTGTAATAGGTCATATGATAGCTTTATCTAGAAATATTCCAAAAGCCAATGATGGAATTAAGAATGGTAAATGGTTGAAAAAAGAACTTGTTGGCGGTGAACTTAGAGGAAAATACCTGGGTATAGTTGGGGTGGGAAATATTGGCAGAAATGTGGGTAGAATTGCAAAATGTCTTCGGATGAATTTGCTAGGATACGACATTTATCCAATAAATCAAGATTATGTTAGAGAAGTAGGATTGATAAAAACGGATTTAAGGACTCTATTAGAGAATTCAGACTTTGTTACATTCCATGTACCTCTGACAGAAAAAACGAGACATCTCATCAATTCTGAAACATTATCATACATGAAACCAACCGCCTTTCTTATTAATACATCCAGGGGCGAAATAATAGATGAAGAGTCACTATTTAGGACATTGAGCGACAAAGGAATCGCTGGAGCAGCACTAGATGTTTTCGAAGTGGAACCTCCAACAAATACCAATTTATTACAACTTCCCAATATCATTTGCAGTCCTCATATTGCAGCCCAAACAAAAGAAGCCCAAGAACTTGCTTCAATTGTCATAGCAGAAAAGGTAATCCAGACATTATTTAGCAATAGATGAGAAATGCCAGATTAAATTTTTCACTTGGAATTATATTTACTCTTTCTTATTCTGCTGACCTAGAAAAATACAGATATTTCCAAGTCATTAAGTTTATTCTCCTTTTAGCTTCAAATCAAAAGCCAAAAACAGATAAGGATGGATTTGGCCATGAACAATGCTGGATACCTCATGTAGCGATGCATTTCTATTTAATGCCAAAATAAGATTATCTATTCCCTGTCCTAGTTCCTTTACAGAGTTAACCTTCATATTTATAGGAATATGCATCAATCCACTTGAATTCTGTAACCTGGCATTTTCCAGATTGTCAGAGAATAACTTTTTCAATGATTTTGCAAGCTCTGTGGAAGTTTCGTAATTTACTTGAGATATTGCTCCTTCATCATGCTCGTTCAACACTCCATTTAACGAATGGTTACTGGCAGGCATTATAGGCATCGTTTCAACTTTCTGTCCGAGCGCATCATTCGAGATGTTAATCGTGGCTGCTCTGTTCATTTTCATAATCATGCCAGTGCTCATATTTAGCAAGTCGGTTGCACTTTTCTTATCGAGTCCATTTGATAGTCCGTATTGCTTAAGACTTTGATCAGCAAGATTCGCCGTAACAAGTGCCTTTGTAGTCAAGTTAAGATGATTGAATTTGGTATCGTATTTGTTAACAAAATTAGACTTTTTGGGTATCGCTTTATTGAGAGAGACAAGTTGGCTGAATAACCTATCTGCATTTTCTGAATGCTTCAATGACGCAGACTTGTTAGACGCAAGATTATCTGATGCCAGATTCTTTTCAATTTCGAATTGCTTTATCAAAGCGAAAAATATTGAGTCTTTATTTTGGTAAAAATTGTGAGCATATGCATTGCTAAGTTGGAAGGAAAATAGCACAGTTCCTATCAAGAGAACGATTTCAAATCTAAGTATTCTCATCCTCAAATCATGATAATGACTATCTAATAATATGACCAGTCAGCATGCCATTCATTATCAATTGGAAAATACTATGTTATTACCTTAGGTCAACCAGTATTGTTACCCATTGACATATTTCCCATTGACATTGCCTCCTCTGCACCTGGCATGATTTCCTCAACACCTATCACAATAGTCGCAGTTGGCCCAAATTTTACTTCATTGTTCGTTGGGTTTTGTAAAGCTATGTCAGTTATGATTCCAGTATCACCTTGTTGGGTTGATCCAATATCTACGTGGTATATGCACATTGCTCCTGGTTTAGATAATTCCTTAACTAACTCTAGATCGGCAGGCTTGAGATTGGGCGCCTGACCAATAAGCACTTTCAATGACGTTTCTGAGTTGCTATCACATGGAAGCTTTGCAGCCACATGACCTTTCTTTATCATATATGGCGTGACATCATACAAGTGAATATAATCATTCGCAGGTAGTGTCTTTCCTTCAAGCAGGATAGTTTGTGAATCCATTACCACTGTTGTGTCAGAGCCTTGGGCGTTCGAATACTGTATTGTATTGGTAAAAATTAGAATTGTTGATACTGAAGCAAGGGATAATGAAATCGCTAGATTAATTGATATTACTTTACTAATTTTCATTATTAAAACAATCAGTTACTAACTTTTAAATACATTGGTACAAGTATCGAAAGGAAAGACATACGAAATCAAAATTCAAATTTAAATCGGATATCGCCTATCATTTTTGTGGTATTTGTTATATTATTGAAGCGAGGAAAACAAATCGAGGTGGATATTATTATTGTATACGTTACTAAAATACGAGTTTATGATTCTTTTGACTAGAAGGCATATAAACTCAATTTGGAATTGGTCTATTATTTACGTAACTCCAGGTTAAAGGATTCCAGTAGGTTTGGATGAATTTGTGTGTGAACTATCGTCATAAGATCTAGGGGCGAAGCTTTTTTTGCAATCGAGTCATTAAGTTGAGTAAGCCCATTTTCCAGGTTAGTAACAAAGCCTGCCACGTTTTTATTATTGCTCATTGTCGTAGGCTTAAGTTCAGTGTTAAAGATTTCTGATGCCTTTGTAGCCAGAGCTTGAGCACTCTGGTAGTCTGACATATTAACTAATGAGTAACCCGTATTCATTTCACCACCATTTTCCGTCAACATATTGGACGAGGTATTCATTGATTGCATATTCATATTGCCAGCACCAGATTTATTTCCGGTTAGAGTGCCGTTCATTACCATTAAACTTGGATTACTGTTGTTCCCAATCATAACCATGTTTGACATATTGGTCATATCAAATCCAACACGATATGCCTTACCATAATTTATTAGGATACTATCTATCACAGTGGCAAAGGCTAAGGCCTGTAGCTTTGTGTTCTGATCTTGTTCTTCATTGCTACCGCCGCCAAATATGCTTCCTAGCGATTTTAAGGCACCCTCTAAAATGTTAGGAGAGTTTGGGTGCAACTGGGCTATTCTGACGATTGAGTCTTCTTCAAGCCTTTTGTTAAGATCATTTACTAGCTCGCTGACACTTTTTACTTGACTTTCTGAAGATGATGATAAATTTTGTAGCTGAATAACTGCATTTCTAAGGTCGCTGGCTAACCGTGGATTGTCTTCTGCTATCTCTACCAATATCCTTGGACTCAGAAGGGAAGCGGCCTTACTTGCGTGATTTTGAGCAAGTGACATGTTATTATTTACTAGGTTTGCTAGAACGAGCTTCAATTCTGTTTGCATCTGGTCTAGAATCGCTACAAAGGTAGCAGTTTCGTTTGTAGTAAAAAGGTGGCCATAAAGTTTTACGCTATAAAAATTATCTGTGTTGAAAAGCATCATGTTGAAACAAATCCCTAGGAGCAGAACTACAAATTTACCCTTTAGAGTAAAAATTTGTATCAATTTTAGAATGCTCCTTGCAAGGGGTGATCGTAAAATAATGGAATTAATTTCAATCTAAAAATTTTTGGTTTCCTGTGTTCAAATAATATCCTTAATGAGAACAATGAGAAGAAATGTTAGTAGATATACCCTTATGCCTGTAAGTTTTTGACAAAAGGAAATTCATCTTATAAGCCTTGTTTCATCAGCCAAAATCAATGTCATGTGTACCACTTTCTGACAAGGCATTCTATGGGGATGAATCGAAAATCTTGGTGGCACAGACGGATCCGTCGTGGTTATTAATGGTAAATTCTGCAGTCATGACCTTGTCAACCCTTGATGCATGTGTCTTTGTGACTTTAACCATATTTGCGACTTCAGCTCCTCCCTTCATATCCATTGATCCGATGCAATTTTTCTCATCGAGCGTTATTCCATGTGTATGCCATTTAGGATACATCCAATCCGATGATACGGCGTAAATGCCGTTATCTGTTACAAAGACATATGCATATCCGGTATTATCATTCTGCGGTGTTGATCCTCCTGCTGTGCCTTCTACGGTCATGAATGGATTTCCATCATTACCAATACCAAAATCTTTTATCATGAAATCATACTTATTGAATTTGATTTTCTTTCCTACAGCTAATGTTATGTTATTCAAGATTGTAGTATTCACGAAAAGGAGGCTCCCTATTACTACGGCAAATACGAAAAGACAACCAATTTTATTTACGTTGCCTTTATTCAATTTTATTCAAATGTAGAACTGTCAAGCTAATAATTATTCTTTCTCTTTTTCCGACCTTCAACCTCGAAAAGGTCGAGTAAATTCAGTGAGTCTAGGATCCTCCGCTCAGATAGAACCTTGATTAAATAGAGATACTTTGCCATTTGTTAGATAGGAATGCATATCTCTATAAAGTTAATAGAACTTTACTGCACGCAAAGTTCAAATCCATTCGGCCATCTACTAAATTTGTGTTTATTTCGAAATAAAGCATCTTAAATTCATAAGAATAAGGGCATTTAAATGAAGGTCAAGCAAACTGAATCCCCAAATAATTTGAGAAGGTAAGCTTTTTTGAGCTGATTAGCTCGGTTAAATTAGCTCGGTTTGATTGTGGTAACTAGCACTGCCTGCCCATTGAACTTTCCTTGTTTCTCTTTTTATTCTAATTTCAGTCGTTTACACAAAATTGCATAGCACTAGAGCCGACCACTGGTTAACTCTAGGTCAATCGCGAATTGATGATCAGTTAACTATCCATATCATAGCTGGCTAGAGGAGTGGATTGGTAGGTTTATGGACGTGAAAATACAGATATTAAGGTCTTAACTGGACTAATCTAATATGCATCAGTATATGGCTGAAATTTGGACAAAAATGTGGAAAACTAATTCGGAGGAACTAAAAGAAAAAGCCATGACTTGGAGAAAAGAACCAACTATACATAGAATTGAAAGACCAAGCAGACTCGATAGGGCTCATAGATTGGGCTACAAGGCAAAACAAGGAATAGTTGTAATTCGTACCAAAGTTGGAAGAGGGGGAATGAGAAAGCAGCGTCCCACATCTGGTAGAAGGCCAAAACACATGGGTGTGGTAAGAATTAAACAAACAGAAAGTATGAGACGAGTTGCCGAAAGAAGAGTAAATGAAAAGTATCCTAATTTGGAAGTTATGGGTTCTTATTTTTTATACAAAGACGGTAAGAACATATGGTATGAAATAATATTGGCTGACCCTGCTCATCCATCAATATCAAAAGATACAGAATTCAAAAAAAGACTAAAGGCGTTCGCTAAATAACTAATCAGCCGTTAATCTGAATTTAGTTTAATTTTTTCAGTTAGTAGATTTATTAATTTAATGAGTTCTTCGCCCCCTATGTCATTATCTATTGTTATGTAATAAAATCCTCCTGATTGAAACGGAAAGGTCAAGGTTATTACCTTTTCATTTACAGTGAGAGTGTATAAAGTGGTACCTAATGTAGCATCAAATGCTTTTCTAAGCAGATTGCGAGTGGCATCTATAAAATGTTCATTTCTTGCTTGTTCAACGTTAAGCAAGGGTACCAGGCCCGCACGTAATTGTCCTGCAACTGTCCTGCCAAAATTATTGATCATACCAACATAACGGATTTTCTGTGATAATAAGAGTAGGTTGTGACATTTTTCTTTTTTCTTGATAGATTCTTCTCTGGTAAGTTGATTATGTTCTTTTTTTTCCATAATTAAGTAAACCATTTTTACTAGATATATTTTTTAATGTTCTTAGAACCGATCAATAGGTTTTAATGGTCATTCCAATAGATTACAAGAATAAACCTAAAATGAAGAAAAATACGATATTCAGCTTGATAGCGATTGCAATAATAATTGGAGGAGGCCTACTTTTAATACACACATTTTTTGGATCTATTAATCCTTTTTACGTAGTGGTTAGTGGAAGCATGATTCCAACAATAAACATAGGAGATATAGTTATAATTAAAAATAATTCATTTGATACTATATTTAATAATCTGAAGAGCGGAGACATAATTGTTTTCAGAGCTCCAGAAGCTAAAACAGAAGATGGAAAACCCAAAGTAATTGTACATAGGATATCTGATATTGGAACTTTTTTTGAACAGAAAGTTGTCAAGACAAAAGGAGATGCAAATCCTTATTCTATACCTGGCATTGACTTCCCAATATTTACGGAAAACTATGTGGGAAAAGTAGTATATGTAATTCCAAAAATAGGAACAATTTCAATGATCATAACTCCTCCCATAAACTATGTCATTATGGCTATAATAATTGGATTGTTAATTTATTCGATTAGACCAAAAAAAGTAGAACGCGAGAAAGAAACAAAGTGATTAGCGTTTTCAAATAAGAATGTAGACCCATCCATCTCTTGATTCAGCACTATATGTTTTAAGAGGGTCTTCAGCTGGTAAATTTTCGGGTTTTCCACTTTCTAAATTGAATCTAGACATGTGTAATGGACAGGTAACAGTAATATCATCTTCATTTAAAAATCCTGTTGAAAGATCAGCATATGCATGAGTACATATCCTATCAGTTGCATAGACTTTATTTTTTACTTTCGATATCAAAATTTTTTTGTCATCATGATCAAAGTCTATCATATCACCATTATTCAGAGCTTTTATTTCACATACTTTAATCCATGATGCCATAATAAATTACATTTAGTAAAGTGGCTCTATCTATACTTATAATGTTTCTCGAATAT
>Ga0209897_1000026_pt1 | contig 25651 bp, 26 predicted proteins | sample GWRWN3_10_20_FD_187215 | JGI IMG/M metagenome (GOLD analysis project Ga0209897, IMG submission 187215) | Riverbed sediment microbial communities from areas with no vegetation in Columbia River, Washington, USA - GW-RW N3_10_20 (SPAdes)... | ecosystem: Environmental > Aquatic > Freshwater > River... | reverse complement strand
TTGGCAAGCCTTACGAGGATTGGATTCAAGATTGGTGGAGGTGGAATGCTGCCATTCCCGGTGATCCGGTAACAACTTTTGCTGGCGTAAAGGAAAATGGATGTCTTATTAATAAGGAAGGGCCTGTTGCTATGCTAATCGATCCAGCGATAGGAGGTAAACACCACCAGAGATGTGAAATATCGTCCAATCAAGGAATCCTTATTTCAGCATGGAGCGCCGAGTGTGATGGTAGCGTCAAGGGATTTGAAAACAAGTCATTTAAGGAGCTATCAGAATGTGCCAGAGAACTTAACTTGGGAAAAGTAACGGTCAATGCCTGGGTTGACAACAAACCAATCGCACAGGTGAAAGCAGAAGATTATAAGACAATTAATCTCATCAACGCAACTGAACTGTACACCAAGGGATTTAATATTACTACTCTAGAAAATTCTAATTTGGCAGTGGATTATCCAGGTACTCATTTGGGAGCTGCTCATGGTTGGTACATCTTTTTAAAACCGCTACCTGTAGGTGAGCATAATGTCCGTTATGTCAACGACGTGAGGGAAACCACGCTAGGTGCAGGAAATACAAATAATGCGGATATCACATACTCATTTAACGTTAAATAGCAAATAAGAAATGATACTCATAATCGAATCAAATCTGATAGTTTAACTTAAAAAATTAGTTCTTATAATCATAAAAGTGTGTTTTCACATAATAATTGTTCCACGATTAAGAAAACAAGAACAAAAAATAAAGAAACGAATATGACTCTAACTTACATTATTGTTTAAAACATTTTTGTCCGATCGATGATAAATAATTGACTTGATCTTAAGACTTCTCCTTTTTAGTTTCGATGCTTGCCTTGAGGGCTTCGAGCAGGTCTTTGGTTGGTCCCTTTTCCTTTGGAGCTGTTGACACAAACTTCCTGCCTTTACTTTTCGCATCGATAAGCTTTTTCAATTCCTCGACATAGGTGTCAGAATACTGCCCGATATCGAATTCCTTATTGTGGTAGTTTTGAACTAGTACTTTTCCTAGAGATATCTCTTGTGGATCTAGCTTTGGTTTTTTCTCTTCCATTTCTGGTATATCTTCAACAGGCCTTAATTCGTCCAAGTAATTCAGAATATGCATAACCAATCCTCTCTGATATGGTCTTAGTGCCACGAGACTTTCTTTGTCTTTAAGTATTACTTTACCTATAGCAACCATGTTGTTATCGTTTAGTATTTTCACTAGGAGCGTATAGGGCTTTGCGTTTCCAGCTTTAGGATCTGTTGCGACGTAATAGCTATCTTGTATAAAGATTGGATCTAGTTCACGAACGTCAATGAATTCTTTGATATCAATACTTTTAGTCGTTTTTAGTTTGATTTTTTGTAATTCGTCCTTTTCAAAAACGATATAATTATCCTTAATCTGCTCGAAACCTTTTTTTATCTCAGAATACTCTACCTCTCTGTCTTCCGTAGGACACCACTTTTTGTATCTTATCCTGTGTCCATTTTTACATAATTGATTGAAGACATATTCTTTTTTATTGGTTGCAGTATAGAGTCTAACAGGAATAGTTACAAGTCCGAATGAGATACTGCCCTGCCAAGAACTCCTTATTGCCATACAATTTAGACTGCAACAAAGATTATAAGATTTTGGGGGAGCGGGAGGATTGAATTTACTATTTTCTAGTTTGTCAATTTCTGAATGTATTAGAAGAGGAGCGGTTGATATATTGCCAGAAACGAGCGGCAATAGAAGTGCTTTATCACAGTCATCAGTTACTTTCCCTTTGTTGCATTGAGAATAAAATCGGCAATTTCATTTGGATGTGATACGTATGATGCGTGGCTAGCGTTAAGGGAGAGAGTAGTAGCATTCATTCGTTCCGCGAATTTATGTTGGACGTCTGGAGGAATCATGTGATCAGATTCAGAAATTTGATACCATGTTGGTAATTGCTTCCATGCTGGAGGACCAGATTTTTCTATAAAGATCGATTGAGCAAAAGGCTTTTGTGTAATTGCCATAATATCGGCTTCTGATGCATTAACATCTTGAGCAAAATTTTCTCTGAATATCTCTGGGTTTAAGTAAATAAATCTGCCACTATCGAGCAAGAAAAGTTCTTTTGGAAACTTGGATGGGTCGACAAAAGTAGACAATGACTGGCCTTCATCGGGTGCAAAGGCGGCAATGTAGACTAGGCCAGTAACGTTCGGATTATTATAGCCAGCGTTTGTTATTACTTCTCCACCATAAGAGTGTCCTACAAGAATAGCCGGACCACCTATGTGGGCAATAGCACGCTTTACCGTTTCGACGTCATCTGCCAGCGAATGGGTTGGAAGTTGTACTGCGAGAACTTTGTGTCCCGCTTCCCTTAGAACTGGGATTTGTTTGTTCCATCCAGATCCATCAGCCCATCCTCCATGCACTAGTACAATATTCGTAGAATTAGTATTCGCCGACATGTTCTGTGTTCCCTGAAGTTGCACTAATGTCTTATTTTCAGGACTAGCCCATCCAAGATTAGTTGTTAATAGGAGACTGACAGTGATTGCAATGCTTAGGCACAATACTATCAAGACAGCTTGATTTGATTTCATTCTAAATATCTCTATTTTATAATGCATAAGGTTTGAACCACCACACTGACTATTAAAAAGAGCGGATATCATTATCATAGATTTAGTGTATTATCATAGCAGTAGGTATAGCGCTTGCGATTGCCGTGACAACCAGTGTGGATCAATTAAATGACTAACAAAACAGAAAAAAAAATTATTGCGAACCTTAAAATTTTTGTATAAATCATTTGATTATTCTTCACCGATTTCTTTCATAAATTAATGTTTTGAGTTTTAGAATTCAATTTGACCAAAATTCATATTGGCACAAACACAAAACTTAATTTCTTTTGGAAATCTAATATTAATAATTGGCTGGGATTTTTGCAATTACAACTTATACAACAGATAGAGAAACTCTAATTTCATATTTCATTAATTCATTGCAAATGCTTCAACATAGAGGAAAGGCTTATTGGAAAATAATAATAGATAATTTGGTTTCTAGTGGTATTGGGCCATTCCCTGCCGATGGATCGCTTCTAAAGATCGTAGAAAATAATAGTAACCTTCGATATTTGGTAGGATTAGGCTATTTATCTAAAAGAACTCCAAGATTTAAAAGTATGAATAGAATTAATGTAATTCTTGACGGATTCTTTGTAGATATTGAAAAATTACATCTTCATCCACTTATAGGGAATGCAGCAAATGCTGACTCGCTCTACAAGATTTATTCTATATTTAAAAAAATATTAATAGATAATGAAAATCCTGAGAAAGCTTGTGAGTTTTTAGACAGACATCTAAGAGGAAATCTGTCTATGATGTATGATGGAAAAATCTATTCATATAGAGATTCTACCGGTTTCAAACCACTTGTAAGTGGTACTACTAGAAACAAATCAATCTCTGTAATAGCTTCTGAAAATTCACTTCGCATTCCTTTTCCAAACATAAATTTTCATGATGTAAAACCTGGACAATTAATCAAGATGGATATTGAAAGTGGTCAAGAAAAGATACTATCACTTCCAACTACTAGGACTATGATAGATCCCTTTGAATTTATACGCGAATCTCACGTTACTGCAACTATAGATGGAAAGGGCATTTATGAAGTCAGAAAAAGAATCGGAAAAGCGCAAGCTGATTTTCTTTCAACAAATTCTGATATTGATATTGAATCAGCCTATGCAGAACCTGATTACCCTAGACCAATGACACTTGGATTTAGTGCAGAGTACCGGAATCACCTTCCAAAATTCGACCTGGGTGAGGCTATAATCAATGATAGGTATGATGATTCTGATCGCATGATAGATTTTTCAGAAAATATTAGTAAGAATAAAATGATAACTTCTGGAAAATCCTTAAAATATATTCTTAAACATAAAATCAGTCAGAAAAAGATTGGTCTGATCCAAGGAACAATTCAAACTGGAATAACTGCCAAAGAAACTATTTATTATTTAAGAAAAGTAGATGTTAAATCAGTTTCTATTATCGTTAGCTATGTACCTACAGTAGATGGACGCCAAGTTGGCCTTTACACGCATAATAGAGAATTAATTGCTCATAAATACATTGGACAAGTACCTTCTCTAGAGGAATTAAATACCAAGATTGCAAAGGAGTTGGGTGCGGATAAAGTATATTATAATTCTCCTTCAATCCTATCTAAAGGGATCGGAATTTCAGAATATAATTTATGGTTTCCTGAATGGGTAAGATTTTTAGAATATGATAAGAAATGACATTCAAACGTGATGCAGATTTAAGTCATTGGCAGAACGATCCACTTAAAAAAATCATAATACTAAAAAAGCATGTTGTGGATGGCACAAAAATAGATAGTTTTGAAATTAGACAGTATACCCATCATTGTTCCTCTCAGAGATATCACACAATTTATACCATTTATATGGAAACTGGCAATAATAAAATTGAAACAAAATATAACCTCGGGATTCAAATGAATGACGATAATAATATTGAAAACATGGCACAGTGCATTACAAATTTTAACGGAGTTTATTCAACAATAAATCGATTGCTAATAGAATTGGATAACCCCTAATAAAATATAGAATAAATTTGATATTTTCATAAAGTCTGTTTATCTTGTCTAAAATTGTCTCCAATTAAGATTGGGCTTCTATTTTATTCAACTCCATAACAAATTACATTTGATGATTCATGCAAATGTTTGATAAATGTTCACGATAAACATAGCTCCAAACATATTCTCCAACTATTTTTAACTAATAGAGAATTACGTTTATTATTTTTTAAAAAATTACCTAAATTTGAAATATTTAGAAAATTTTTCTAGGAAAAATGAAAATTTGAGATGTTATTTGAGATTCACTTGTGGATGTATGGAATAGAAATTGAAAAGACTTTCATATTTAATTATACAAATTGACGTAAGGAGTAAAATATATTTGACCAGAATAACTATTTGACTTTCTACGTCTCAAGCTAGCAATAAAAGAGGATGTGCAACTTAAATGCAAAATCAACCCATCTACCTTAAGGCCATTACTCTGAAAGACATTAGTGATGTTGAATCTATAAAAAATGATGCAAAAAAACACATGATCTTGATTGTACGAATAACACCCATGGCCCAGAGAGATATTGAAACATTACGAAAGGCTATAGACGATCTATATAATTTTGTTAAATCGGCCGGAGGAGATATTGCAAGATTGGGTGAAGAACGCGTAGTGATTACACCACCTGCTGTAAAGATATGGAAAGGAGTTCACGATCTAAAATAGTTTCAGTTTAAATTACAATACCTTGATCGATTCTTGGACAAGCGGATGAAAACTCTGGATCTTGAATATTTTGTTGATGGAATTGGATAAGTTTTGACATTTTTTACCTTCACCGTGATTAGTTATTACTTTTTTTAATTTTGGTTTTAACCGGTTTATGTAGGCTAATAATTGATTGTAGTCACTATGGATACTAAATCCTGGTATCACATCAATTTTGCATTTAATTTCAATATTTTTCCCTTCTATAGTAATATTACGTTCTCCTTCTTGGAGTAATTTCCCGACCGTAGCCTGAAATTGCTCTGACAATAGAATTACTTTACTCAATGAATCATTTGCGATTTGACTCAAATATGTCACCGAGGGTCCATTTGTAAGCATGGAAGATGGACATAATATTATTGATCTCTCCCATTTAATGGATGGTTCTACTCTAACTAGGCTGTTAATAAAAAGAGGATCTTCTGTTTGTTCCCTTATTCGCTGTTTTAGATACTTAGATAAATAGTCTGAATACATTTCGTAAAAATTAAACATATCAAGTATTTTTTCATCTACAAATATATTGTCAGGATTTATTTTATTCATGCCTTTTAACATTCCCAATGTCACACAGAGTTCCTGTGACAAACCAAGAACGGGGACAGGAATCAATATTCGTCCGCCTTCTTGAATGGTTGAATTGATACTTTTTACTAAATTTTCTTCCGCAACATCTCTTGCAGCAAATTTATCATCTCTATTTCCATTGGTACTTTCTATTACTAATGTTTCTGCTCTTGGGAAATTCCAAAAAGCATTATCCACTGTATTTAGTTTTCCAAATTTTAAATCACCAGTATATACAATATTGTGATCACCGTTTCCAATATGCAAATGCGTAGAAGCAGAACCAATCATATGCCCCGAATTTGCAAACGTTAGTCTAACATCTGGAGAAATATCGGTTACCGCACCAAAATTTAGAGGAATTATGTGAGTAATCAAACTTTCGATATCTTTTGTAGAATATAATCGTTCTTTGGTTCTTGAAATATACTCCTGTAGTATTGATATCATAATTGGAAATGTAGGTTCAGTACAATATACAGGACCATCATATCCATATTTGAACAGAATTGGGATAGCTCCACAATGATCAAGATGCGCATGTGAAATTATCACCGCATCTATTTCATTCATGCCAATTCCATAAATATCTAATCGTGGCAATATGTCATTGTCTTCATGTTGATAACTTTTAATTCCAAAATCCAAGAGGATCTTACTTTCATGAGTAACGATCAATATTGCACTTCTACCAATTTCTGAAAATCCTCCCAAACAAACAATACTTGCTTCTTCAGAACCGGACAATTTTTGTCTAAATATTTTTTCACCAACTCGTTTGTAAAAATACATTCGCTCTTCCGATGAGCTGTGCAATATTTCATTCATAGATTTGAGAAGCTTTAAATTTTTTGGAGCTCGTTTACAAATTAATTTCCAACCTGTTTTTTCAACTAGAGGAATCTCCAGTTGATTCAATTCTGCTAGAGTTCTGAAATCGTTTACAAAAATTGTTGCCTCTCCTAGAGCAGGATCAAAAAAAATTTCCGAGAGACCGTTTGGGTAAGAACAGCTGGAACGTATTATTTGAACAACTGATTCTTCAGGAGATCTGATTGAGGTGTCAGTTCTGATAACTATTCTCTTTTTTATTGAATTCACCATTTTAGAAATTATCTCTTGATTTTCTAAAAGGATAGTAGGTTTTCTTGAATAAAGCACGATAAATGGTCCTTCATATTCTATCTTAGATATTTCAGATTCTGAGGGGATGTTATTTAGAATCGCAGCAACAATGTTTTGGTTTCTTTCTTCATCCTGTACTCTGTCATACATATCAATATTTCACTAAACTATATTCTCTTCATGTAGAAGTTTGTATATTGGAATGTATTACGAGCTAATAAAGGTTCTCAATACAATAAAGAGCAGGCTGCCCAAAGTACTAATTGAATTTCCTTTTCTATATTTTTCTAATTTCATTTGCAAAGCGATAGAAATAAAATGAAATATAACAATAGAATATCAAGAGTAATTGACATCGAATCCAAACCATTTAATGGAATTACCTAGAAAGATATTGATTGGTAACGACGTAATCTGTCAACTTGGATCATTTATAAGAGATCTAAATGATAAAGCCACGATTGTTAGTGTCATCTCTGGAAACACCGTAAAGACAAGGGTAGGAAAAGAATGTGTCGAAGCCTTAGATAGCTCCTCTTTAAAGCATAAATGGATTGAGACTCCAAATGCTTCGATGAATGATATTAATTCTTCTCAATCAATGATATATCAAGAACAACCCAATTTTATAGTAGGTGTCGGTGGAGGAAGATCAGTAGATGTTGCAAAAATGATTTCTTTTAATCTTAACATTCCATTTATTAGCGTACCTACTTCAGCATCACATGATGGTATTTCAAGCCCATTTGTTTCTATTAGAGGCAGAGACAAACCATACTCGCTCAAAGCTCATGCACCAATAGGTGTTATTGCGGATACCAAACTCATTTCAGAAGCCCCATATAGACTTCAGGCAAGTGGATGCGGTGATCTAATAGGAAAAATTACAGCAGTTAAAGACTGGGAATTAGCAAGAGACGCTAAAAATGAATACTTTGGGAGTTATGCCGCTAATCTTGCGAATATGAGTGCAAAAATAATCATAGAAAACTCTAGGAAATTGAAGGATCGCGCGTACATAAGAACAATTGTTGAGGCGTTAATAAGTGCGGGGGTTGCTTCTTGTATAGCGGGTAGTAGTAGACCTTGTTCCGGTTCAGAACACTTGTTTAGTCACGCGTTAGAATATGTTTCAAATAGTAATTGTGGTTTACATGGAGAGAGGGTTGGCATAGGTACAATAATTATGTCAAAGATTCACGGGCTAGATTATAACACCATAATCAAGACACTCGAAAATGTCAAAGCCCCAACTACTGCAAAAGAAATTGATGTGACTGAGAAAGAAATCATAAAATCATTATTAATTGCTCAATCCCTAAGGCCGGAAAGATATACGATTCTCAATAAAATTAAGATCGATCAAGATTCAGCTAGATCATTGGCTAAGTCAGTTAGCGTCATCTAAAGAGATTTGAATAAAACAAAATTAAAAATTGCTTAGCATAGGTGCAGAAACTGACTTGTCAAAACTTATTTCTTTTGTACTTTAGGTTCGTCTTTTTGTACTTTAGGTTCGTCTTTTTGTACTTTAGGTTCGTCTTTTTGTACTTTAGGTTCTGATTTAGATTTACTATAAATCTCTAAAAATTTTATACTTTCTATTGAGGTAATGAATTTAAATAAATCGCCACTTATTGCCTTTTTTATAACTTGGAGCCCATCAATCAAAAAGGATTCTTCAGGCAAAGTAATTAATAATTCAGATTTATTGAATTCTATTGAAATCTTATCTTTATCTACAAGAAGCCTCCTTCTTATCAGAGAAGATGCTTTCTCGGCGTCTGTTTTTAATATCTTTAATATATTGACGTTGTAACTCAACGTCTTTCCTGCTAATCTATGATTAAAATCAACCTGAACGCGTCCGGAACCGATAAACCTCACAAAACCACGTCTATCGTCAATGTCAACTACATCTCCTGCCTTTATTTCATCGGCTTTATCACCAAATTTTCTTTGTGGAATCATTCTAACCTTGTTAGTGTCTCTCATTCCAAATGCCTTGTCAGGAGGGATTTCAACATTCAAATTATCGCTAAGGTTTGCAGCCGATAATATTTCATCAAGTCCCTTTAATACCCATCCTTCCCCTATCGAAACTAATCTAGGTTCATATTTTATGCTTGGGTCATATAGATTAGATTTTTTTGCATTTTCTTCAACAGTAGTTTCAAAAATCTCATCTGAATCCTTTACTTTAGCAGTATAGTCAATAAGTATCAGTGATCCTTTCTCTATTGTCACGAAATTTGCTGTCGATTTACCATAATATTAAGCTTAACAACTTGGAGTTATTGATTCAGAATATCGTTGGCAATGGACAATCCATCCTTTATTGGGGGCACACCCAGAATAGACATTGACGATGAGATAGCAGAAAGAGTTCTCATAACATGGTAACTACTTACTTCACCCATACATCCTACTCTAAAAACTTTTCCCTTAAGTTCCCCAAATCCTCCTGCTATTAGAACCTTGAATTTCGTTGAAATCAATTCTCGAAATTTTTTGTCATCAATGCCAGGAAGATAGTTTACTGCTATCACTACATTGCTTCTGGAACTTGCGTCCGCAAATGGCGTAAAACCTAAGGCTTCCAACCCTGAATAAAATGCATTAGCACATTTTCTATGCCGTATAATTCTATTTTCCATTCCTTCTTGAATAATAATATTTAAGGCTTCTTGATATGCATAAAAAAGACTTACCGCAGGTGTGAAAGGGGTTTCAAAACTGTCGCTGTAATATTTGAAATATCTCTTTAAATTCAAATATTGACTGGGTGGAGGATTCTCAATCATGTATTTTTTTACTTCTTTACTTATTGAAATTGGAGCTATACCAGGTGGTGCGGCTAATGCTTTCTGAGTCGCAGTGAAGCATATATCTACACTCCACTTGTCTACGGGTAATTCATCACCACCGAGAATTGAGACTGCATCTACAACAAAGTATGCTCCGTGAGATTTACAAATATCACCTAATTTAGATAAATACCTCAAAGTTGTACCTGTTGAAGTCTCGTTATAGACAACATATAGTGCCTTAATTTTGGAGTTATTTTCAAAAGCCTCTTCTATTTTTTCGATTGGAGGGTTTTGACCATATGGTGAATTTATCCTAATAGTTTTCCCACCATAATTGTCGATTAGATCTGCAAGTCTAGTACTAAACTCTCCATTAACAGGTATAATTACGGCATCATCTTTTTTTATCAGATTTACAACCGAAGCCTCAACAGCGCCAGTGCCTGAGGTTGTAAGTACTACAATATCATTTGCGGTTTCAAATACTGTTTGTGTCTTTCCTACAATATCTTTGTATAATTTCCTAAAATCATCACTCCTATGGTTTATCATTGGTGTTAACATTGCATTAATAACTCTATTAGGAACATTAGTTGGTCCAGGAAGCATTACAAGATATTCCAATTACATCCATGAAAAGATTATAGCCAATATTTATAATTACGTAAAAATTTGGAAAGAGACATAAATGATTTTATTTCCTTTCATCTTATGTTCAAAGAACGCGCGAAAAAAATTCTTGATTCCATATCTCCTAGTGGATTTAATGCATTGATGGTATTAAGACCAGAAAATATTTTCTATTTGACAGGTTTTTGGGGTGAATGCATAGCTATGTGCACTCATGACAAAACCAAACTGTTTGTTCCTAAATTGGAAAGTACCAGGGCATTGAATGAATCTAAACATTCTGAAATTATTTCTACTGAACGTGGAGCAGGATTAATAAAGTCAATAATACCCTACTTGTCAAAATTCAAATTTTATTCTGATTGCAGTGATTATGAAACAATTCGATCAATTTTACCATATACGGATACCAGTAAATTTGTCTTAGATGCGGGGCCATATTACGATTCAAGAAGTATCAAAGATGAGTATGAAATTGAAAAAATCAAAAAGGCATCGCACATAATAGACAAACTTTACGAAATATGCAACGAAGAGATAAAAGCAGGACTTACTGAAAAACAACTGCAGTCAAAGTTACTCTATGAAGCAATGAACCTTGAAGCAACTTCCACATGTTACCCCTATACTTTAAATCCATTTATTGTTGGAAGTGGAACAAATAGCGCGCTACCTCATGCCGAAACATCAACTAGAGAATTTGTTGATGGAGATATCATCGTGGTGGATTTAACTCTGAGATATAATGGGTATATTTCTGATGCTACTCGTACGTTTGCCTTAAATAAAGTAAATCCCGAGATGCGTGAGGTGTATGACATCGTCAAAAGATCCCAATATGAAGGACTCGAACATGTAAAAGAAGGGATTGAATGTGGAAAAGTAGATGAAGCTTGCCGTAATGTGATATCAAATAGGGGATATGGAGATAATTTTATTCATTCTACAGGGCATGGAGTTGGCTTGGAGGTTCATGAACAACCATGGATACGTCAAAATGAGTCAAAGAAATTATCAAGGGGTATGGTTGTTACTATTGAACCTGGTATTTACATAAACTCAAAATTTGGTGTTAGAATAGAGGACACTATTGTGGTTAATGATAAAGGTGCAAACATCAACGATTTAACTCTAACCAAATTTACAAAAGACTTACTAATATTGTGAATCAAAAAATATCATATTATTCAATTTTTAACTTTTTGTAAACAATTTTTATTAAATTTCTTGCTATTTCCCTTTTTGATTTAAGCGGAACATGGATTACTTTCTTTTCTTTATCTATTATGTAGACTTCATTTGTATCAGAGCCAAAGTCGCATCCTTTTCTTGAAACATCATTGGCTACAATTATATCAGCATTGCTCTCATTCATTTTAGCAAAGGCTTTCTTCATTAGCAATTTCTCTGAAATATGATATTCCGCTTTAAATGCGACCAAAAAAATTTTCTTATCAAATTCTTTTATTTTATCGACAATTTTGATTGTTGGAACAAGTTTAATAGTTTTAGTTCCATTTCGAGTATCTATTTTGTTGGGTCTTTTTTGGTTTGAAGATGATACGGAAAAATCTGCAACTGCAGCGGCATGAAAAACAACATGTTGTTTATCTCTCAAAATTGTTTCCCTTACAGCCTTAAACATTTCTTCAGTAGTCTTGACTCTTATAATATTCATTCTAGGATCATTTGGAATATTCAAGGATGTAAAACCATAAATTAAAGTTACTCCGAATCCTTCATCTAAGCATTGTTGTGCTATATTTAATCCCATTTTTCCAGAACTTAAATTGGTCAAAATTCTAATTGAATCAATATGTTCAACAGTTGAACCTGCTGTTACCAATACGTTCATCCCTGAAATCATTCTGTCCTTCTTATTTCCAATTTTATTAATTACAAATTGTACAACATTTTCTGCAGAAATTACTTTCGCTTTACCTTCCGAAATTGATGGTTCTAATATGGATACTCCTAATGATTTTAATTTATTGATATTTTCCGCTATAATGATATTTTCATACATAGCTTCATGCATTGCAGGAGCAATTATGATGGGTATTCTTGATCCAAAAGCTACGCTCAATACAGTGGTTACTGGATTATCTTCTATTCCGTTGACAAATTTTCCCAAAGTATTAGCAGTGCATGGATATACAAGAACAAGATCCGATTTACCATAATTAGCGAGGGAAATGTGTTCCAATTCTGATGTTAATTCCGTTACCGTTTTGTTTCCAGTAGCCCAATTCATGATTTCTTCCGTTAATAACTTAGAGTTGGTTGATTTTGACATCACTGTATACACTTCTGCTCCATGGCGCATCAGCATTCTGCTAAGATCTATTGCTTTGTAAGCAGCTACACTAGCAGTTATGCACAACACAATTTTCTTTCCTTCCAGAACATTGCTTTCTGAACCTATAATTTCTTTTGAGGCATGTTTTTCATTATTATAATTGTCAGTTGATGTATTCATGTCTAAACTCTTCTTAACATCTTTTCCAGTTTTGTAAATTCTTCTTCTCTCATATGATATGTATGTTCTTCTTGTGGGAACTTTCCGGTTTTAACTTCATTCTCATATTCTTTTATTGCATCAAATATTTGTCCCGATAAATTTAGATACCGCTTGACAAATTTCGGTTCAATATCTTTGTACAAACCCAGCATATCGTGAATAACCAATACTTGTCCATCTACATGAGGACCGCATCCTATACCAATTATTGGTACTTTAACAATTTGAGTTATGACTGATGATACTTCGCTGGTAACTTTTTCAAGAACAATGCTAAAAACTCCTGCTTCTTCTAGAGCTTTGGCTTCGCTTAGCAATTTAACTGCTTCTTCAGCTGTTTTCCCTTGTGAGCTGTATCCATGATACAGAGGAGTAGTTTGAGGCTTTAATCCTATGTGACCCATTACAGGAATACCAAAGCTTGTCAAATTTTTGATTATATCTACAATTTCCCGTCCACCCTCTAATTTAACTGCGTCACAGCCACATCTTAAAAATTTAAGAGCGTTACTAATTGAATCGGACTTGCCTGTTTGATATGAACCAAACGGCATATCACCAACTATCAATGGTCTTGTAATTCCATTTGCTACCCCTTTGCAAAATGTCAACATTTCATCCATTCCTATTTCTCTTGTAGAATCACAACCCAACATGACAGTTGCTGCACTATCACCTATCAAAACTATATCCAAATCAGCTTCGTTACAAATACGAGATATAGAATAATCATATGATGTTAGCATTGTTATTTTTTGCTTATTTTTTTTCTTATCCATGATTTCAGAAATTGTTACTTTCGGTTTTCTTTGATTTTGCATTCTAAATACCTTCTTTTATCATCAGTAATGATTTGTGTATATTTTCTTTATTATCAAAATTCTTAATTAGCTGCAATAAATAGTATTTATCTTTCTTAACCAAATGCTCTGAAATTTTTATCATATTAGGAATGACACGTACAATGTTATCAACAATAGTAATATTGGATGCTATTGCCGTTCTAGATAGGGGATTTAAATCAACAGAAATCACTTTTTTGCCCATTTTTACTAGACTTTCTGTCCTATCTCCATCTTCAAGTGCAACAAAAATAGTGTCAGAATTCATTATTCCATTTTTATCAACATATTTTCGATTACTTGAAATATCTTTAATCATCATCCTTGATTTGTCATCCAATCCCAATACGTCAAATGCATCTTCTTTTTTTAATATCCTTGCTATTGCATTGGATCTGGCTACACTTTTATGAAAAAGATTCACCTCAATTCTTGATTTGGTAACATTACTCAATGTAACTAGATCTCTTGCACATAACGCGGCGGTGTTACCATTAACAGAAATAATTGATTTTTTTGATAGCAACAGTAAACATACGGCCGCTTTTTCTGCCTCATATGCATATTTTGTGGTCTTTTCACCCAAAAGATAATCAAATGCCTCTCCTCTACCATGTGCAATTAATCCATGTGGAACAACAATTCCATTCTTGAAGCCATCAACCAATTTTTCACGTATGATGAGCGAACTCGCCCTCGGATGAGTTGGAGCAATTTTATGTATCATGCTTTTTAATTAATCTAGCCCCTTCATTTTCAATTTCAGAAATAAATAACCTTGCAGGAAAATTTTTTGAAATCTTTTTTATTGTTTCTAATTCATTTTCTTTCACGATAGTAAAAACAGTTTGCCCAAATAGAGCCGCACTACTTTGAAAACCATTTTGTTTCAAAAGATGCATCAGATCATTGCAGGTTTTATTTATGAATCCTAAAGACTGTGAAAACTTGTAAGATAATTCGAAGAAATCTACGATACTTTTTGTTTTTAGAATTTTCATTATCATTTTGTTACATTCATCATTTGAGATCGTTCTAATACTTTCGATAAAATATCGAGTAAAAATAGGGGAAAAACAAAAAATTCCAACTTTACGATTATTTAATTTTATTACATTCGTTTTCCCAGTACCTGGGGCCCCACCCTTTATTCTAACACATAAGCCTCCATAAAATTCTGAAAGTACTGTTCCAAGACCTGTATTACATTCAATCTCAGCTTTATGAGCTATCTGAGCTGATTCCGTATCCGAAAGACCTAAAGACAGGGCATTATTTAGTGCATAAGACAGACTCAAAGCTGCAGAACCACTAGTACCAATTCCATATCCAATTGGCACATCAACCTCATGGTTTACTTTGATATAGTAATTTTTATCTGCTCTCTTTAAAAATTCATTAATTACGAATCTTGAAACTATGGCATCTTTTGAAATAATGCCATTGATATGAATTACGAAATTATTCTTTTCATTATTATAAAGCTCGACTGTACTTTTAACCCCTTTACTAATAGAAATTCCTACTCCCAGTGAACCATGATTAAGAACCAGTTCGTCTTTAACCTCACTATAGAATCCAGTAATGTGACTCGGACTGTATGCCTTTGCAATAGAAATAGCAGGAGTTATTTCCAAAGTCATTGTATGCTATTATATAATATTTTGAAAAATATAAGAATAATGTTTAATTAATTTATATGCATTTAAATATTATATGTTTCAAAATCAACGACGCTTACAAAAAATTGGAAGCAGTGTCTTAATGTCATTGCCAGCAGAATGGATAAGGACAGTTGGTCTAAAAAAGGGTGATATTCTGTCTATTGAAATCAATGATGATAAGTCAGTAACGATATTCCCTGTCAGTGAAAGAAATAGTCAGGGTAAAGAAGTAGCAATTCACCTATTTGATCTTTCGCATGACAAATTAATTAATCAGATTTATGGCGCATATTTGTTAGGATATGACATCATAAAGATTGGGGGTAAAAATCAAATTAATTTTGAAAATAGGGAAATCATAAAAAAAGCCATGAGAAATTTGATTGGTCTAGAAATTGTTGACGAAGATGGACTTAATATGACTATTCAATTTCTTCTAGATGCGCACTCTATGAATATTTCAAAAATATTGAAACAAATGAGCTCTATTGTCAACGGCATGCACAGAGATATAATTAATGCCATGAAAAACAAAGAGACCGATATCGATCTTCTTGTGAGGGGAAGAGATGATGAAGTAAACAGACAATATTTCTTAATTGTACGACTAATTAGAACAGCTATGATGGATCGTAGATTAGCTTCTAGTCTCGATCTTAGTAATATCGATATACTAGACTATAGAATTGCAGCAAATCATTTAGAAAATGCAGGAGATCTTATTTCTAAATTATCCTCACAGTTATCAGGGTTTTTTGATGAGATAAAATATGAAAAAATTATTGAGGCAAACTTCATAATTTTAGAGATGCAAGAAAAATCAATATCGGGATTCATCACTAAGGATACCGAAAAGTCCTCTCAAGTAGTGACTCTCTTTAATAAATTCAATACAATATCTAACTTGATAAAGAATGATGATATCAAACTAGAAGGAAATTATCAATTTTTATTAAAGATGATAAATACGATATACATAATGGATGAAATAGCTAAATGTTGGGTTGATATTGCAGATTTGATCAAGCCGATATATTCAATTAGATAGAAAAAATTTTAGGATTTTTTAATATTGATATAAATAAAATAACTAACTTTCTAGCTTTTTAATTACATCATCAAAATATCTTAATGGTACTATTTTTACTGTGTTGAATGAAGAAATTCCCACTGCAATACTTAGTTCCTCTATATCATGTGCATTTTTAGCCTCCAAAATAATAATCCATTCATGTTCAAGAACCGACATGTAAAAAGCGACGACCCTTTTAACATTGAATCTTGAAATATTTGTTTTAATTTTGTTCTTTATTTCTTTAAAGATTTTTTTACTTTCTTCATTATTTAATGGACAAGTTTCTGGATTGTGTACTGCAAATACTCCAAACAATGAATCTTTACTCGACTTCATCTGGTCTACTATCTAATTTGAGACTTAAATGAGTTATTAAGGGTCTACAGAATTAAGGTTAATTGCTGACAATGCATTATTAAAAAATATGTTTATCATGATTCATAATTGTTACAAGTGCTGCGCCTTTTGCAGCGAATTCTGCTCTTCTTTCAGATTTATTGTCACTTCCAATTATTAATACATCGTCCTCTTCTGGGCTTAAGCCCTCTACTAATAAAGTATGTAGTTTTTGCTCTTTATGAAGTGCGTCAAAATTGGTATTTGGAATCATAAATCTTTTATCTTTAAAAACTAAGGTAGTAGCGCCTAGTGCGTTCATTTTTATCGCTGCGTCCCGTTGTTCTATTCCTGTTTTAATAACGTAGCTCATTTGCTTTAGCAGGATCGCATAGTTAAATTTACCTAATGCAATCGAACAAGTAGAAATCCTCATTTCAGCTGGCATTGATAATACTAGCTCTGAAAGTAATTTATTTCCCTTTTCGCTTGTTTTTGTTCCAGTCTTATCAGTTTCAATAAGATCATAGATCTTTAAGTGTTTGACAAGTGTTTTTACTGTTCCTTCACCCAAATCTAGTTTTTTACACAGGGTATGCCTACTAACATGTCCTCTTTCTTGAATGAGTTGTAATGTCTTTAATACATGCACTGTCTCAAATGAAAGAATACGACTTGGTGCAATTCTACTTGCCACCTTTTGAAGTGTCCTGACATAGGTATGCATTACATTTATGGTAGTACAGTTAAATGTCTAATTTATAGAATGTCAAAGTCAAAATTGGCTTTGTTGGATAAACCAACCAATTATTTATATATATTAGAAATATTAATGAATGAGATGTCATACACGAGACAATTATTAATAGAACGATCAGATATTCCCAAGGTAGCAATAGGCGTATTGGTTGCAATTATGCTGTTTGGATTATTTGTATCAGGATTTGACCAAGGACAACTTTTTAGTTTGGTTGAAGGGAAAGAAGCTTTTGATAATAAATGGTTGCATGAATTCGTGCATGATATGAGACATGCCTCTGGATTTCCATGTCACTGACAGTTAACCGGATAATGAACTAACTATGAGAACATTGCCTTTTCTTGTCGTTACTATTATTTCTGGTGCCATAGCAGGCACAATTCTTGGCATAATTAATCTTGCTGTAGTCGAACCATTTATTGATAAAGCAATCGAGTTAGAAACACAAAATGATATTGAAGCAGGGGAAAATGTAAATACGGATGAAATTGCTGGCTACCGAATTTGGCAAAAGAGTGGAGAAATTGTTGGAGGAACTATTTATGGTATTTCACTATCTTCATTATTCGGCATTGTGTTTGCTTATTCAAGAAATTCGTTACCAACTAATAATCACAAAGTGAAGGCATTATTCCTAGCATCAATAATGTGTTTTGTTCTATTTATAGTTCCTGCATTAAAATATCCCGCAAATCCTCCTGCTGTCGGAGAGCCGGAGACAATTTATTATCGTCAAGGCTTGTTTGTAGCATTTCTTGGCATTTCAGGACTTAGTGCACTGGGTGTGACGGCTATGTTGTTTAAAAATAAAAATCAAATAACGTCCAAGAAAGTTGCTATTGCCTGTACCATTTATGGAGCTATCATGATTGTATCTTATTTAGTCATGCCTTCAAATCCAGACAAAATATCAGTATCAATGAATTTGATTGAGACATTTCGATTTGTTAGTTCACTAACGATAGTAATGTTTTGGGGAATCCTCGGTGCAATATTTGGTACTCTATGGAATAAGCTTGAACCTCACAAGTTTGAGAAAATAACAGCTTTCTAAAATTTACTTTTTGATTGTTCTATCGCATTAACAATATAATCAAATATTCTTTTGGCACTTTCAACAACTGGTTTAATATTTAAGAGTATTTATTCGCTATTGGATTGGAATAACTAATTCTTTACTTGAGCTTAAGCTTGGTTTTTTAATATAGTGTTATATATTCTGAAATAGTAAAGATACAATGTACTATAGCTTCGAGTAATGGAATCCAGTTTATGATTTTGCATGACAGAATATTTATATGGATTATAATACTATCATTCTCATATCTAGAAAAACTGTTTATGGCAAATGTCCAAAATGTAGGACTAAGAGTCAACTTGAGGTACTATCAAGTAATCCTGGAAATGAGAAATTTAGATGCAATATGTGTTATAACAAATTTACGATGGATGAACTTTAACAATTAGTATCCATTCAATCAGAATTCTATGTTTTCTTCGATTATTTGTGATTTCTAAAGAACAAATCTTTCTTTAGCTTCCTATTTATTATAAAAACACAAGATATTAAGATTGAAATAGGTGTACGTCCAATTTAAGATAGGTTTGGATACTGTAGATGGATCTTTACATGATATAAGAAAAAATTCCCTTACTAAAAATTCCAATGAACATAATAGTGATTTCTCTAACAAAAGATCAGTATATGATTCATCCTTTCAATATCCTGTAAAAATGGGAGATGAATATGACGTAATTATTCAAGATATGAGTAGGAACGGTGATTCTGGTGTTACACGGATTAAAGGACTGATTACTTTTGTAAGTGGAACTAAACCTGATGAAAGAGTAAGAATTAAGATTACAAAGATAGGAAAAGGATATGCTAGAGGACAGTTGATTGCATATCTAGATACACAAAAATAAAGAATCTTGAAAAATATCTTTATGGTACAGGGTATGATACACCTTCTAGAAACCTGATATTCTCAGACTTTCAGACTTTCATTTACTTATGTGACTACACTCTGAACATGCACCGCTTTCAAACTCTAACCATCCCCACATTTAGAACAGTGAGTTATTGTTTCCTTTTCTTTTTCTTTTTGAACCATCCTCATATTCTTCTTGGCTAATTCATCATCTCATAAACTTGTTGCAAAAGTTCCTCACTGCTTACGGGTTTCATCACGAAATGTCTTTTTCCCCTTAAAGGGAACACTTTGCTATTTTGAGTATTGTAAGGCTCTACGCTACTGAGCGCTGTGATAAATAGGGTCTTGATGTTCGAATCCCTTGATTTAAGTTGGTCATATAATTCAAAGCCATTAGTTTCTGGCATCCTAATATCTAATATTATCAAGTCATATAGATTTGGTTTGAATTTTTCCAAGGCCAAAGCCGGATCTGTAAAGCAATCTATATCGAATCCATAATTTTCGAGCATCATTTTCAAAGTCCTGCCTGCGTCTTTTTCATCATCGACTATCAAAATCCGCTTCTTCACTTGAGCCATTTACGCCACTTTATTTTAAGTCACAGTAGGATAATGCTAGCCTGAAATCAGCGGCGCTTTTGTAAAGTCCGCTTTGCTCGTATCCTATTATTTTATCCCTGCATATAGAATATTGCTCATACCCTGCTTCTGTATATGTTAGTCCTGTAAACATCAACAAAACTATTGCCATGGTTATTGCTACCGATATTAGTAATATGGACGAGGTCTTTGGTTCTCCATGTTTTGACCTTGTAATTTCTTTTGTTCTCAGGGCAGGGGTATCTAATATGATACTCAATTCAGAATCTCCTTTTTCATTTCTCTGGAAATCATAAGTTATTTATGGCGATACAAGCACTTTAATCCTAGTAAAATCGCTTTTTTATTAATATCAAAGGTTTGATATTTTTAACGCTTAAATTTTATTTCTTCCTATTTAGATATGTAAAGGATTGATTTTCCTGCATCATTTATTTGTGTGCCCACACTTCAGACATGCCCTCAGCGCAACATTGTCAAAGCCTTAAGTGGAATAACACAAAACCCAATCGACCATTACACGACCAATTTTGATTTGGAAATTTCAGAGAGGTAACTAAGGTAAGGCAAGTTCTTATATTTAGTAGCGCAAATCTGATTACTCCTAACGCCGATTTGTATAGGCCGGTGGGATTCTCTCGGTTTGTTTCCAGTCCCACCGGTTGAAATTAAATTATCTGATGGGTTGGCAACTAATGGAATTGGATAATGAAAGACGTGAATTAAGAGAATAAAGATATTTTGATGAAACACTTTAGAGTTCGGACAAAAAATAACGACTTCGATTCATAAATTCTTATAACATTCTACCCAAGCCATTTTATAGTATGTAGTACAGGAAAATTAATGAAATGGTCTTGATGATAGGGGAGGCTTAACCTTCCAGTGTCTGCCAATAATAGAATTGTTAGTATCGTAGATGATGACCCAGGTACCACTATTTTTTTTAATGAGGCTTTACGAAGTATTCCAGGAATTACGGTATTTACTTTTACAGATCCTATTTTGGCACTTGAGCATTTTCAAGATAATGGATATGCTTATGTGGCGGTAATATCTGATTTCAAAATGCCTGGCTTGAATGGCATGGAATTCTTAAAAAAGATAAAGGATTCGAATCGGTTTGTGAGAACGATACTAATGACTGCATTTGAAATAGATGATACTCTATTTCATGAATATACTAAGAAGAAAATTATAAATGGATTCCTTCAGAAGCCAATAGGTTTACACGATCTTATTAAAGAGGTAAATACCCAGTTGGATTCATACGAAGTCCAAAAAAAATATCCTTCCTAAATAGTCATCGTCTTCTTCCATTAACTCTCGTAAACTCTCAATTAGTCTATGAATACCAAGATTCCCTTACAAAACTGCCGCGCTAAATCATTTCTATTTTGCAGTTTAAGTTTATTGGAGTTTTAATCCATTTAGTGACATATATGCCGCTTCAGTGTTTATTTTGGTTTTTTGTCTAGTCCCAGCCGACCTCGTATGGATCTTCAATACTTTGATCATTGCTGTCGTAATAAATTACACTTGCAACTGCATTTACAGCCTCATCATAACTATTATGATTGTTATTGCCACTGAACAGGGCATGCACATAACCGCGATCTGCAGGATTAATAAGACCTGTTGGCAATACAAGGACAGCACTTATTGAAGCAATCAAGAGAGCAATCGACATTAGTTTCTTCTTTGTATTCATTGCAATAATCTTTTGAAACAATATATTTAACTCGTGGCTCATTATTTTATTGCTGAATTTACTCATTATTTTTGTAATAAATAATTTATATATCAATCTCTTATCCAGATCAATAAGAAAAGTGTAGATTTTAGATAACCAAAGACTTGCAATTAATATCAGAGGATTTTGCTTTCCGTAAATTATTTCACCAGACCATTCAAAAATTCTACTGAGGCAATATTCGAAATACCTTACCCTGTCCTATAGATACTACGTACAAGTAACCATCCGGACCTACTGTAAGATCGGTAATACCTCCAAATCCATCACCAAATACTATATCTTCGGCTCCAAGATTGACCGGATTCTCAATAATTTTTCCTGCAAGGATCTCAGGAAGTACAACATCGTTCCTTTCATTGTTTAATTTAAAGTGGTATATCCGTCCGTTGTGAGCGTCGCCAACAAAGATGTCATTTCTATATTGGGTTCCCAATTTGTCGGAATCTAAAAATACTATTGACGTCAGCCCTGTACTTTTACCCCAAACTACTTTAGGCTCGTCATATTTCCCCTTACCATCAAATGTTACCAGTTCGTCGATATCAAATTTTTGTTGCGATGATGAATAACCGTAGATCTCATGCCAACCACTATTGAATCCGGGGTTTACTAGGTTTATCTCATCTCCCTCATGCGGTCCGTTCTCCGTATCCCACAAGGAACCCGTTATAGGATCAAAATCCAATCCAAAACTGTTCCTGATGCCATACGCATAATACAATCGTAATGGCATAGCATCTCCCAATATCCCTTGTCCAACAGGATTTCCGTCTTGCGTTATCCTTAGAATACCACTGCGTCCATCAGCAGGTATTCCAGCAGCAAAGTTTTGAGTCTGTGTTGCAGGATAAGACGGGTTAAATGAGCCGTCTATATCTCCGGCTGGTATGTAGATGTTTTGGTCAGGACCAATCTCTATTGCTCCTCCATTATGTCTTGGGCCTGGACTAGCAGGTAAATCCAAAAGAAGTACAGGGTTTACAAATTTATCATCAACTAATTCATATCTATAAAGTCGATTTCCTTCTGGTGGTTTACCATTGCGATCGTCAGAATCTTGACCATCTATTTCAGTAAAGTAGAGAAATACGTACGTTTTCGAATCATTTTTTGAAATTGCAATACCACACAATCCTCTTTCAACAGAATTTGCTACATCCACATCAAGTAGTGGTTTGTCTGAAATTATTCCATTTACTATCCGTATTACAGTCCCTTTGTCTTTTACCAAGACAAGAAGGTCATCAGGACCCAAAAAAGCCATAGTTGTAGGTGTATCTAGTCCTTGTGCTACAACCTCTGCTTTTAGATTAGGATCAGAAACATAGGGTTCGTTTTGACTCTTGTCAAAGGGTCGTTCTCTAATTGTTTCTTGACCATGAATATGAATAGAAAAAAGAGGAGAATTACTCAGACCAATAATGATCAAGATAAAAATAATAGATATTTTCATGATGAATTGAAAGGACATGTCGATTTCTCGTCTCATAGCAAGACATGTCCTATATTAATTGTCGTCTTAAGTTGCACTAGTGAAAGCCTTATTACGTTTTTTTGACTGTGATATTTGTGACTGATCCGATGGATGTTAACAATTCGAAAGCGCCATCAAAATTTGCTGGTAAGAAATTAAGGCTAACTGTAATAATAGTTGTAGTTGCAGTAATTATATTCGCTATGTGGTTGTTTTTAATCTCTGTTGAAAACAATCCTTATTATGATAATGACATGTTGCCACCAAACTGTTATTCATTAAATGGAAAGCAGGTGTGTCCGAACCCGTAAAAATCAGTTTTTTGTTAAAATTTGAGATCAAGGAAAAATAAAATAATTTAAGTTATGAAGTTTTCATCTTCTTATGCAACAAAGAACTCTTTTAATATCTTCATCCTTTTCCATTTCGATTCTATCTTTTAGTTTTTGTCTTTGTTCTTGAAATGGGGTTTTAATTAGTTTATTACCAATACCAGTAATTGATTTTCCTTGATCAAACGGGTTACTAGAAGTTCCTACAAAGTCTTGTAATTTACTTTCTTTTTTTGCTTCATAAATTGGGACTATTGTACCGCAATCATGACAGTGTTTTCATAGGTCCTGATCACTTGGCAAAGGTTGACCTGGTAAGTATATCCTTTCTTTTAGGATAGATAAAAAACATTATTTCTAACATCTAGGACAATAACTAATTGGCTCTTCTTCATCTTCAGTGTCTATTATTCCGAACGTTTTCTTTTTCCTAATTTGTCTCATTTTTTAAAACACTTATCAGAATACTTTTCCACTAATTGAGCACCATCTAGATCATAACTTACTATTTTAGTTGGAGTTTCATCACACGTCCAGCATACTCCACCACAACACTGCTTTATTGCATCGTACCTTCTTCTTGGAGATAATTTTTCAGATAATTTTATCCATATCTATAAATTATACGAACGAATATTTTGATCATAGTCAGTCCTTGCAAAGTAACAAAATCAAAAACTCCGGCATTATCATAATTTCATTAATAGTTATTCTATTTATGATTATGTCCAATCTTTCAAATGATTATGCCTTTCTACCGAAGGTGGTTGCAACACCGGTCGAAACGAGAGGAAATGACAATAAAGTAGTAATTTTAAATTTTGATGATAGCCGAAAGAGTCAATATACAAACGCCAAACCAATTCTTGATAAGTATGGATTTAAGGCCACTTTCTATGTTGTATGCACCTATATAGGAGCCAAAGAGGGATACATGAATTGGCAAGAGGTAGAGACACTGCATAGAGAGGGACATGATATAGCCTCGCATGGCATGCATCATATTCACCTTGATAAATTGTCAAAGAAAGATATTGATTTTGAGTTAAGCGGGTCAAAGAAATGTCTTCAAGACCATGGTATAAATGCTAAAAGCTTTGCATACCCATTTGGTAGTGGCTCTGATGACAAGACTGTAATTAATATTGTAGCCAAGTACTATGAGATGGCCAGAACAGGCAATGACGCACTTGCTTTCCTAAGATGCGATAATCCCCAAGTGAAGCCTACTCAAACTGACTGTAGAACATATACAGATAAGGATGCTCTAACTTATGCCAATAGATACACAGTCAGAGCCTGGAGTCAAGATGCAACAAGAAATGAAAATTCTTACAGCGACACTGTGATGCTTGATGAATTCATCAAAATTGTGAACAGCCAAACAAAATACAATAATGATGGAACAATAAGGGCAATCCCTATAATCGTCTATCATAAGGTCGGCGATAGTGGAGGGACATACGATACTAGCTTAAAATTGTTTGAGGCTCAAATGAAATATCTACATGAAAATGATTTTATGGTGTTAACTATGGCAGATCTTGCATACAATGATAAGAGTAATTATTTCTCTGTAAAAGAATTCCAGCCAGAAACAATGACGGTCGTAAAGTCGACACCTAATTTTACGGAGGTACCACTAAAACCAGTCTCAAACATCGGATCTAATGTTACTGGGACAATGGAGAAATTTACGGAGGTACCACTAAAACCGGGGAATTTTACGGAGGTACCACTAAAACCAGTCTCAAACATCGGATCTAATGTTACTGGGACAATGGTGAATCCAATTATGGATGCATTTGATATCCTCTTTGGGTGGAAA
>Ga0209897_1000022_pt1 | contig 28403 bp, 30 predicted proteins | sample GWRWN3_10_20_FD_187215 | JGI IMG/M metagenome (GOLD analysis project Ga0209897, IMG submission 187215) | Riverbed sediment microbial communities from areas with no vegetation in Columbia River, Washington, USA - GW-RW N3_10_20 (SPAdes)... | ecosystem: Environmental > Aquatic > Freshwater > River... | reverse complement strand
CAATTTTTCGTCAAGTCTACTTTTTTCTTTCCCAGTATCAATGGGTGGTATCTTGTGACAATCATAATGATTTTGTTCTATTAAACAATTTAGTTTATAACCTTAATTAGGATGCGCCAACACTTTATGACAGATAATTAATGAAGATTTCAATAATTGGTGGTACTGGCGGAATGGGAGAAGGTTTTGCTCTTAGATGGGTTGTCAATCACGACATTACTATTGGTTCTCGCGATGCAGAAAAAGCCACAACGTCAGCAGAACTCTACATGAATACAGCATTATCGTCTTACGGAAATGGTATGAAAGGAACCATTAGGGGTGCTGATAACATTTCTTCGTCAAGAGACTCGGATATTTTGATACTATCTGTCCCCTATGAATCAATAAAATTAACGTGTGAATTGATTTCTAATAATATAAGGAAAGATTGCATAATAGTTTCTCCAATAGTTCCCATGGAAAGAAATGATGCTGGTTTTACTTATGTGCCATTTGAAAAAAATATGAAATCTGCAGCCCATCTCCTAGCTGAAAATCTTCCGGGCTTGAAAATTGTTTCTGCTTTCCATACAATATCTGAAGTGAAATTAAAAAATATCAATGAAAGCCTTGATTCTGATACTTTTGTTTGTGGTGACGATCAGGATTCTATTACAAAACTAAATCAATTGATTGTAGAAATAAAGGGTCTCAGACCACTATATCTTGGACCATTGTCCCTCAGTTATCAAGCCGAGGTTCTCACCCCTATGCTATTGAATGCATCTAAAAAGAACAAAATTAAACACCCTGGAATAAAGCTTACTTGAAACCATTCCAAAAAAGAGATGGACATAATAAGCAGGGTAAAAATTGGATGTATGGTATGGGCGTGTTATTTATTGTGATGGCCGCCGTTATTGCGTTAAGGAACCTTTATCTTTATTCAACAGAATTGACTATTGGTTTCTATCTTGATAATTATACAAGCAATTCAGTGACGAATGAAAAATTTGTAATAGCAATGCTGATTGGTGGCGGAATACTACTGTATTGGGGTAAATTTAGAAGAAAGGTTGATGATGATAATATTTTTCAGTAGATCCGATTTTAAAAATATTCCAATTTTTGTCTGAAATAAAGTATATTTAAATTTAATTTTAGTTTTGATTATTAGTGTTTATAAAATGACTTAGCTTGTCCATTGCTTCTTCAAGTACTTGTTCATTTGGAAGATAAACAATTCTAAAATGTCCTTTTCCGAATTCTCCAAAACCGGAACCATGCACTGTTAGAACACCGGTTTTGTTCAGTAGATCGAGAACAAAATCTTTATCATTCTTCCAACGTCTAAGAAGAATTTTTGGAAATGTATAGAATGCGCCGTTTGGTAATTTGCAGGAAATTCCATTAATTTCATTTAAACGTTTTACTACTAAATCTCTTCTTTTCTTTAATTTAGTTACAGTTTCAGCAATGTATTCTTGTGGTCCTTGTAGTGCTGCTACTGCAGCTTTTTGTACTGGAAGGTTAGCAGCAATACGTACTCTAGCCAGTTTTGGAATATTGTTTCTGATATTTTCTAATTTTTGACAATCGCTATTCATACATATATATCCACAACGCCATCCTGTCATGAGATAAACTTTTGAAAAACCATTTAGTAATATTACGGGCGCATCTTTTGCAACTTTACCAATGCCGGTAAATTCTTGATCAAAGATCAATTTATCATATATCTCATCGCATATGACATACATATCATGTTCAGCAGCAACATCAATCAACTGTTTAAGGTTCTTACTGTTAAATACCTCACCGGTAGGATTATTTGGATTAATTATGCATAGGGCTCTTGCCTTTGGAGTAATCTTTGACTTGATATCGTCAAGATCAGGTTTTCCATCCTCTGTAAGTTTAAATTCAATGGGTTTACCTCCGTAAAATTTTACATATGAAGCATATGGCGGATAATATGGTCCGGGCATTAAAACCTCCGAATTTGGTTCCACTATGGATGCGGCTACCATATCGAGTCCCTCAGAAATACCATTGGTGACAAGGACATCTTCAACAGTAATGGATAGTCCCTTTTGAGATTCTTTCTTTACTATGGCTTCTCTTAATTCTAAAATGCCTTCTGAATCTGCGTAGTAGTTAAAATTGCTTAAAATTGCATCTATTAAGGCTTTTTTAATATGATCCGGAGTCGGAAAATCATATTTTACTGGGTCACCAATATTTAGGTATATTATTTTTCTTCCAGTTTTTTCATATTGTTTTGCATGTAGTGTTATATCTCTAATGGCATATTCTACATTGGATATTCTGTTGGATACCTTCAATCAATTACTGAGAAATATTTGAGATAATAAAATGATTGTTATTAATTAATTTCATAATGTTGATTTGATTTGAGATATCAAATATCAATTAGCTCAATTGATATAGAACCTTGATTCTAATTTTAAAGTTAGAAACAGAGGGTCCGTAGCGTAGCCAGGATATCGCGGTGGTCTTCGGAACCACAGATCGAGGGATCGAAGCCCTCCGGGCCCATAAATGCGATATGTAGACATCTGAGATTTTACTCGTAATTAAATATAATCGATATCTTAACTGAAAGGAATTACAAGACGTAAATGTGGCCAACTAACAGCAATTAATAGCGTCAAGTCAAGTCAAACATGATTTATCTGATCGAAAAGGTTGTTTGTGCTGTATTAATACCTGAATTGACTGAGGCCGTATAATTTCCTGATGGTGCTTGATTTCCATTAAGACCTATCTGATCCCATACAAGGGATTTTGAATCTCCTGGGCTTAGAATTGTTATCACCTGTGAGGATAGAATTGGATATAATTCATTCGATGCCAAATTTCTTAGTGTAAGCCCTAACGCAGAATTTGGAAAGGTCAATTCTTCGGATCCCATATTTTTTATTGAGATACTAACTTTTTCGCCTGGATTGTAAATTTGTTTGTCTGTTGTAATGTTTATCATGTCTTGAATCGAATTTTTGATTTCCCCATTAAGAGAGGTAATATTATCTAAATTAGTTTCATTTTGAACAATAGAATCATTTGTTATTGAACTAGTGTTTGAACCTTGTCCAGGTTCCAATTTTCCTAGACTTGGAACGTTCTGCGTCATATTCTGAATATCTGTCTGATTTTTATTCTGTTTATTACACTCAGATTCAAGTGGACATATTTGTCCACCTTCAGATAATATCTTCACAACCTTACTTCTAGGATCTTCATATGCAAATATCTCTATGAAATTATGGATTAGTTGAGTAGGTAGAATAATTAACAACATAAAACAAACGAAAAGCATAAGAGGAACACTTGAGAGATCTCTAACTTTTTTGTTTTTGTTATGTTGGATCAATGATATAATGTAGTAGACATCATTTTTAATTGTTGCTTACCTGTTAGGAAGGTTTGTTGTATTTCCTAGAGATGTTGTTTATTTTAGTATAATGAATATACAAAACCAAAGTTTTATAACAAATAAAGTACATTATGTTTCATTATGACTCATCATGTTGCGAAGGTAATTGAAATAATAGGCAGCTCGGAGAAAGGGTGGGAAGATGCAGCTCAGGTTGCAGTAGATGAAGCAAAAAAGACCTTGCATGGGATACATGGCATAGAAGTTATCGATATGACTGCTAATATAGATCCCACTTCAGGAAAAATAACAAACTATCGAACTTGCGTAAAAGTATCTTTTGCCATAGACTAGTTTTCGATCCTGTAACATGGTTTTTATGATGCCAAAAAAACATAATTCATGAACATCCTTTGAAAGTGGTATTCAATTACATAGACGTATGATATAATCAAACGAGAGAGTAACCGTAAATTCTTAAATAACCTTTATGTTTGTATTAGGTGAAAATGGAAATGGAAATGGAAAAAAACGATGATGAACCTGTTATGTGTAGTAAATGTAATAAAACATTTGAAAATGAATCTGAATATTTACAGCATTATAATGAAAAGCACAAGCCTGAAAATATTTGAAAGGGTTTGTTATAATGGCCTGCATTAATACTATACCTTGAAACTTTTTCACATATTGATTTTCTATTCACTTAAGATAAATGTAATAATAATAATAAAAAATTATTCTTTTTTGGATTTTTTACCCTCATCCAGGTTATCTGTTCCTTTTTCATTTATCGTAAATCTTACTTCACTATATGGATGATATGGAGAATCGATCATTTTTGCTATTCTATTTTCACCAGACTTTCTCAGATATACTCTGTATGTGGAAGCATGACCAATTACGTTTCCACCAGTGGGTTTTGTTGGGTCACCAAAGAATGTATCTGGAGCAGATTGCACTTGGTTTGTAACTATTATTGCAACATTGTAAATTTCTGAAATTCTAAGAAGTTTATGCATAATAGAGTTAAGTCTTTGTTGTCTATCAGCAAGTGTTCCTCTACCAGAGAATTCTGCCCTATGTAATGAAATTATACTATCAACAACTACTAGTTTTGCTTTGTAATCATCTATATATTTACCGAGATTTTTAACTATTAATTCTAGATGTGCGCTATTATAGACTTTACACACAGCTACATTTTGTAGTGCGCGTACCGGATCTATGTTTCTACTACTAGATATTTGTTCCAATCTTTCAGGTCTAAATGTTCCTTCAGTATCAATGTAAATAACACCACTGTTTAATCCACCTGATTCTACCGGCTGTCCAGCAGTAATACACATAGTATGGCATATCTGTGACTTGCCCGAACCAAATTCGCCATAAAGTTCAGTAACTGCCTGTGTTTCTATACCACCCAAGAATAGATCGTCTAGCATACTTGAACCAGTAGAACATCGTAACAACGATCTTCTTTTCTTAAGCGCAGTATCAGCAGTAATGAATTCTTTTTCTAGAACATCTGATTCCCTTAAAAGTTTTTGTGCTGCCATTATGAACGAGGCTGCACTTTCCTTGGATGCATTAATGTCTACTGCCAAATCTTCAACTGCAGCTACAGCTAGATCCATAACTGAAAAAATTCCTGCCTCTCTAAGCTTTTTAGCAGTTGTAGGACCTATCCCTTCAATGTCTTGAATTTCAAGATTAGTAAGATCATTAATTTGAGATTGTTCTGATAGTGTAGTTAATGATGTTTCAGTATTATTATCCATAACGGTATTTTCTTTTTCTTCTACTTTTTCTAATTCTAAGGATTCCTCCTCTTTGTCTACAATATCGTCAGCAGAATCATCAGCAATATTTTCAGAGTTGCTTTTCTTACTTTGCTCTATATCAGAAGTTGAATATGTTGATTTTTTATTTCTCATTTGTATACATCATGTAAACCTATTACATTTAAGGCTTGAGACACTGATAGGAGGGCGGGTGGGTGGTTGTAGGTAATACTAAATACTACAAATTTGATTCTGTTTAGTCTAACATTATTAATTTATTTTCAAACATTCAATAGAATAAAAAATTATTTAGGTAGATATATTTTAGATCTGCTACTTACTCATTAAGTGGGGTAATAACTGTAATGTTGCCAATGGAACTGTTGAGAGTACGTATATCAAGTAAAATGAATAAAATAAGACCGATATTTTATGACTATGAGAAAGATAATGATATTACCTTACCATCAAAATTAATCAAAACGTTTGAAGAGATGGCGAAGAAAGAATTAACGAAAGCTCATGTGAATGAAAATTTATCAAAGATAGAAGCTAAATATTCAGATTATAAACTTGTCAGAGGTATCTGTCATCTTTTGGAACAGAGGTGTATATATGAATCACCCAACAAGACATTTTCCCATAGTGAGAACAACAATACAATTAGTGCCATATATATTAGAAGAAAAATATTTGAAGAATCTTCTAAAATTGGTTATCCAGTAACAGAATATGAAAGGAAGAGGCTACTTGAAAGAGTTGCCTCAAATAATAACTTGACTATCAATGAATTGGAAGTTGCAATGTGGAATGATCTTGATAAAAACAAATACCTGAAAAGCTTTGATTCATTGTCTCCATTACAACTAGTTGCGTGGTACAATCTTTCAGTACTTCAAACCCTTTTACTAAATTGTGTCAAACTAGAATTTAGTGTTTATGGTGGTTTCACTTGGAAGAAAATCTTACGCAAAATTAAGCAACTTGGATTGATGTATTTTCTGTATCATGAATCCAATTCGGATTCAGAATCAAACAATCAGACAAAAGATGACGAACAAATGGTATGGAATATGAAAAATGACAATAGGGTTATGTGTACTGTTGATGGTCCCCTTAGCATGGTAAGATTGACAGACAGATACGGGATGGCAATGGCTAAACTAATTCCCTTAATAATATTTACCGAAAAATGGTCCATTAATGCTATAATATTAAGAAAGTCTATCTCCGGTATTAAAAAAACATATAATTTTCAGCTCTCAAGCAAAGATAAGGATCTTCCACTACTCGATGCATCAAACATTCATTTTCAACCAAGTCCTAAATCAGAGCCTCGATTATCTTTTAACGAGTATGCTGTAGATGACTTTGATAGCAATGTTGAAAAAAAATTTATGGATAAATTTCTCAAGTTTTCTATTGGATGGAAGCTTATTAGAGAGCCAGATCCGCTGATCCTATCCGATGGTAAAGCGTTCATACCAGATTTTGTATTTGAAAAATATGGTATTAAAGTCTATTTAGAGATAGTAGGTTTTTGGACAAGGGAGTACCTAAAAAGAAAATTAGAAAAAATAAAAGATTTGATAACTATGCATTCTACTACCTCTCTCTCATTTTTGACCTCTTCAAAGGATACAGTACAGATTGACTTGTTAATAGCTGCAAATTTGGACAACTATGTTTCTGAAAATGGAGATAAGATTGGGATTAAATCCATTTTTTCTAAATTTATAGATAAAAAATGCCTAATTTTTTTTAAGAAAGACGAAATTCCGTTTGGTCCAATAATTGAATATCTAAAAGATATTGATTCCAAAATCATCGAACATGTTTATATCAATTTACATGATACTATTTCCAAAGAGATAGAAAACATAATTCGAGACAAAGAAAATAAAGTCATTTTTCTTGAAAAAATATCAGATAAGCATAATATTCCCCTTGAGTCAGTCTTAATGACAATTAAGAACCTTCAGTCAAATAATGATAATACAAAAGATGTGATAACAAATAGACTAAAGGAATTCCTGTTGGTTGATAACTATATCATATCTAATGATAAAATTAATGAACTATTACCAAAACTTGATAAAATTAAAAAGTTGCAGGATGCAATTGACTTTCTAAGTGAAAACGATATTCCTGAAGCATGCATCACCCTGCTTATTCCAAAAATGGGTTTTGAAATAGTTTGGAACGGTATTGATATTAATAATGCGCTAATTCAACGGCAGTTGACAAATAACTGATCGATTGGCTTGTGACCAGTCTACGCCAGTAATATTTTAGCCAGAATTAGGTCTAATTAGAGAAATAGTATATATGTTGATGGTATAATACAACTTCAGATATTGCAATCTACTGATAAAGGTAAGATATGGCTTAAAAATATGGAAGGTAATTGGAGGGATTCAACATGTCCATGTGGGAGTAATTTTCACTTTAATGGAGATATTGATGAGTTATTTTCATGGGAACGGATACATCTAAGACACATGTCGTCGGATCCTGAAAATCACGCAATGCTATCGCTTTATCCAAGAGATATGGTTATTTTTTATCATTCTACAAGTGGATACATAGTTGAAATTAGAAAACATAAACCTCATGAGATTAAAGATTTGCAAAATGCTTGCCTTTACGGAAATGTCAAGCTCGCAGGTGTGTAATAGATGAGTTGTGCCGACATAGTAAGTCGATATAAATTCAAGAAAATAACTAAAGAAAGCATGAAATTAATGTTACAGTCTTAATAGAGTGAAGTAATTTACAAAAAAGCAAATAACTGCAACAAGATGAATAGAATCATGAATCTACCGTCAGGTTGGAAGATTGAATCTTCACGGCAGATATACTCCAATAAATATATTGAACTATACGAAGATGTTATAGACATCAAGAAAAAAAAGAAGATCTATACAAGAGCGAAGAGAAAAAATTATTCGACTATAGTTCCGTTTGTTTCAGATAATGAAATTCTAGTAATTAAAAGTTACAGACACTTAGTTAATTCATATCAAATTGAAGCTCCTTCGGGATACATAGATACTGGTGAGACACCAATTGCGGCTGCGAGTAGAGAACTAAAAGAAGAGACTGGTTACAAGGCAAAAAATATTATCAGCTTAGGTTCATATACATTAGATTATACAATGTTTGAACAAAGAGGCAATTTATTTGTCGGTTATGATCTAGTTAATGAAAAGAAACAGGAATTAGGAATGATGGAGATAATAGAACCTATGATTCTAACAATTGATGAAATTAAAAAGTTACTATTTAATGGAAAAATATTAAACGCATCTTCAATTGTTGCTTTTTACAAATCACTAGATTTTCATCTAAATTATAAAAATAAGATCATGAAATGATATTCTGGTTGAGTAATACTACCAATATTATCAATAATAACCGTAGCATCAATAATTTATTCGATAATATTAGTAGGTAATAATTTGCAAGACAGCTATGATGTTACAGTCATCGGTGGCGGAATACTGGGCTGTGCTATTGCATATTTTCTTTCAATTGTGACAGAATCATCAATTATTGTCATTGAACAAGAAAAAAATGTAGGACTGCATACTAGTAGCAGAAATACCGGAAAGGTTCATGCACCGTTATATTATAATCCAGACAAAAAGTCCTCCACTGCATTCTATGCATTAAAGGGATTTGACATGTTAAAGCGTTATTGCAATTTACACAAATTACCGTTTAAAGAAGACGGAGTAATTGAGGTTGCAATAAATGAGAGACAAATCGATACGTTGCATAAACACGTTCAATGGGCTCACAAAAATGGGTTGAAAAATGAGGATGTTAAATTTTTAAATAAAGATGAAATTTTACAAATTGAACCTAATGTAAAATGTCAGGCTGCTATTGTATGTTTCCGGGATGCTTCGACTGATTATAGTCTCATAAATCAAAAACTTATGGAAGATGCTATTAGGTTTGGCTGTAAAACTTCGTTTCAAAACAAATTCAGGTCGGTTTACTGCAACACAAATACAGGTGCAAATAGAAAAATGACTATCATTGGTACTGTTAAGGATATCACTACTGATTATATAATAAATGCGACTGGGGGAAATTCGCTTGATATTGCTCACAATCTTGGTCTTGCAAGAGAATACACCGATCTTCATTTTAGAGGAGAATATTGGATGGCACCCCAGAAATACAGTAACCTTACTAAAAGAAGTATTTATTCAGCACCAAGATATACGGAGTATCCTTTTTTGGATCCCCATTGGATTATTAGAAGTGATGGAAGATGCGAAGTAGGACCTAATGCGGTACCTGTATTTGGTCCTTATTCATATAATTTATATGATAATTTAAAAAATGCTGTTCCAAAAATTTTTGAATCGGCCAATTTAGGTATATTAAAATTGGTTTTGAATAGACAGTTTCTACGCTTAGTATCAGATGAATTCTTAAGTTCTGTTTTTAAGACAAATATGATAAATAGAGTAAGAAAATTTTTACCCTGTTTGAATCCTTCTGACTTTAAACAAAGAGGCAGAGCTGGGATTAGATCTTTGTTAGTTGATAAAAATGGAAATTTTGTATCTGAGAGTTTACTAGTCGAGGATGAATCTTCATTACATATATTGAATTACAATTCCCCTGGTGCTACTGGAGTATTGCCTGTTGCAATAGACATAGTAAAGGAATTAGTTCAAAAAAATATAGTAAATGGTAATGTATCTAGAAAAATTAACTTTCCATTTAAAGATGAGTTTGAATAATTTATTATTACCTCATGAAGTAGGTTATGACAGTAATTACCCAAATCTAATATTATATTAAGGGAAATTTGAAATAAACTATTGAGGGGTTGTCGTCTAGCTTGGTATGATGCCAGCCTCGGGCGCTGGAGGTCGTCGGTTCGAATCCGACCAGCCCCATACCCCTAGTAGTTCTCTAATTGGACTCAGTAGGTAAATTGATAAGAATTGAAACAATTAGAAGAACAAAAAGAAATGGATGCTAGTCCTTTACCAATAATAGGACTAGCACTTATTTTTGCTGTTGAAGGAAGGGTCGTGGATCGAAAACTAGCTTCATTGAACTTATTTTTCCATCGTGGACTTGATACCATGCACTTACAAATATTGGTGCAGGAGGAGTGCTATAATTCACCTCCCAGAGAACGCTGACATCATGACTACCCTCAGTAAAAGCCTTCTTGATATCTAATTTGGGTAGGTTCAGGTGTTCTACATATTTGAAGTATGGTTCAGCTCCTTTAAACGAGTTGAGAGGTGCAATATACGATACGTTATCGCTCACATAGGTTCTAGCAGATTTGAAGTCTTTTCGATTCAGTGCCTCTAAAAATTCCAACACTATTTCCTTTGGGTTTATATCGTGTTCATTTACTTGCATAACAACACTTCTTTAGTAATGAATTTATCCTTAGGGGTAGTAAAATTCCAGATATCGGACATCTTTATTAGCAATCGCAGGTTAATAGGACATTGAATCACGTCATATGGAGAAGCTCATACTTGATAAGATTGATTTCAATATTCTCGCCACTTTATCTAGAGATTGCAGAATTCCCTATAGCAGCATAGGTTCATTGGTTGGCTTGACATCAAAGAGTGTAAAGGATAGAGTTAAGAAAATGGTACGCAGTGGGGTCTTGGACAAATTCATAGTTAGAGTTAATCCTGCTAGCTTTGGTTATAGAACTGCTCCTATATTGATAAGAACTAACAATCGAATAACTAAAGATGATGTCATAAGGCGCGTCAAGCAAATTGGTGATCTCGCATATCACGTGCATCATTTCGGGAGAACTTCTGTAGCTGCGCTTATGATCAAAGAATCGTTGGAGGATAAAACTGTTCAGTCATTAAATGATTCTCTAAAGCCCGCAACTATTAACAGGATCTCTGTTAGTGAACTACCTGTGTCCATGAGTCCAAGTGAAACAGACTTGAGGATAATAAAATGTTTGCTGCTATCAGGTGCTAGGACGGAAATATCTGAAATTGCGAGAAAAGTCCGCATATCCGAAAAAACCACAACAAGACGCCTCAACAGGATGAAGGACGGGAATTTATTAGAGTTTTCTATTCAATGCGATCCTGCTTCAATGATAGGATACGTTCAATTTACTATTCTAATAAGTGTTGAAAAATCTCATTATCGCAGTGTATATGAGCATATGTACATGGAATTTCAAGAGAACGTCCTTTACCATCCAAGTACAATCGATCCTGATGATCTGTTGATATTCGTACTTTTTGGTGAAAATGTATTCATGATAGATTTCATACTATCCAAGGTTGACTCCTTTGAAGGGGTTAAGAATGCAGATGTATACATACTGACTAAATGGCAATATTACGATGATTGGATAATAAGGGAGATTGACGAAAGATTATGTCAAACAGTTTTACCTAAATCAATTCAAGCGAACCGTCAATCAGACTAGTGTATTGCATCCCACCGAAACCGAATCGTTACCAGACATTAAAATCAAAGAAATCAAGATTTATTGATTTTTTTAGGAAACCCGTGAGTTTTTTCGACATTAAGAGAGTCTAAGAGGAACTATTCAATCATAAGGACATCTTTAGTAACACATAAAAATAATTATTACGATATTCTATTTTCTCTTTATCTCTGCTAATACTTGCTTACAATATTTTTTAATATCCTCTTCTTTTAAGGAACTTTCAATTCCAGTCTCTTGACTTATATAGCGAGAAAGTCTTTTAGTTGTTTCAACTACCTTGGTCTGAATTTCCTGTTCCATTTGGGCTGTTGCAAAGGTGTCCAGTAACTCTGATTGTTTTATTACAAGCTTGCGAATTGATTTCCGCAGCATTGAATCTTCAGAGACAGAAATAGCAGAGCCATAAATCCCTACTAATATCAGATAAGTAGATAGTCCAAGAAAGGATATGGCAATGATACCAAATGGTGGATATGGTAGAAGTGGCAGGCTGGATACTTGCATAGAGAGAAACAATAGAATCAAGCCAATAGAGGTGAGCTTTAGATAGTTTCTTACCCTTGGATCATTTATTTTTCGTGAGACTAAATAATACGGAATTGCGAACATTATACCACCTACAAGTTTGGTCGAGGCAAAACTGATGGTATAAATTCTAAAAAATGTGATAGGATCAAGAAAGCGATGGGAAAGGATGAAGGGTCCAAAAATAAATTCTGACTGGCTGAGGAAATATAACATTGGCAAACTCATAGCAAGCCAGAATTTTACTCTACCAATTCTACCAGAGTAACCTCTTAATGAGAAAATAGTAGCAGCCCATAAGCCAATAAATGATAAAAAGGAACTTACAGTATATGCATTATTTAGAGGAATCTGTAACGCGTGTGCATTATTGATCGCTGGTCGTGTAGAAGAAATTGTGTTCGGTCTTGATTCTAAACTTGTATTGATATATGCCAATATCACGCCGCAGTTAAGTATGATCAGTCCCATAGCAAATGCGTATGCCAGAATAAGTCTATCATGACTAATTCTAAACCATTGAATAAATCTGAAAATTAACGTTCCTAATATTAAGACTGCACTAGTACATGAAATCCAAACCACTATACTTATAAGAATTGTATGATAGGCTTGAGACATCATAATCTCTCCAATTATATAAACAAGAATTATCATCAGCAAAATTTGTGCCACTGCAATGCCTTTGTCTATATATTTGAAATATGATCTAGGTGATTCTTGATTCTGCTTACGTGGAACCATATTACGAACTAGATTTAGGTAGAGATACTGAAAAACAGCAAATATCAAAACTTCACCTATGAAGAAAAGTATGGTGTAGGGAGAGGTTTGGGTTTTGTAACCGTAAAATGGTAACCTAGTAAAAAGTAAATCTACAAACAACGTAGCGATTATGATAAGCGAAATATAGACAATAGAATTACCGTACGGATTTAGGTGTATAGCTTTCAATGATGGTGCCATGAAGTCATTCCTTTAATATTCTAAATTTACAGGTAACAAGTTTGTCATTTTCTATATTATATATACCATTTGACAAAAATTTAAAAAATTTCGCCTTTCTATTGACTAGAACACTGCGAAACATTTTAAAGGATTATCATAGAGATGATGTAAATGAAACATGATAGGAGATGCCGTTTTGCTTTATGCGTGACTTCCATAGTTGCAAGTACTGTTATAATGTTTTCCTTCTCAGCATTATCATATGGACAAGAGAACCAGTCCAAAATATTTTTACCAAGTTCATCTCCATATGGTACTAACTTCAATCAATGGATTGCGAAGTGGTGGCAATGGTATAACTCCGTGCCTAAAACTGAGAGTCCTAATTATCTGGATTATCCAAATCATATTGGTAAGGTGGATTGTGCAATACGACAAAATGCTTCCAGCCCAGTCTTCTTCCTTTTTACTCCTCTAGTAGATGAACCCTCTCCTGAAAGAACGTGTGACATTCCAAAGGATAAGGCAATCTTGATCCCAATTATAGCTGGAGAATCTGATCTTGGAGACCCAGAACAGACTGATAGATCAGAACAAGGTATGATTCAAGCAGCAAAGTCTGGTAATGACTACGCAGCAATTTCGGTTAAATTGGATAATACAACGTTGAACTTCAATGAGGATCCGAAATTTAGATCTCTTTCAGGCTTCTTCAATATGACGCTGCCTGAACACAATCTTTGGGAAGAAAAAGAGAAGCCTGGAACTTATAAAGCTGTAACTGACGGATACTTCCTATTTCTGAAGCCACTATCTGAAGGAAATCATACACTTTACTATGAAGCTGCTACAAACCCACCCAATCCTAATGTCTATGCTCAGACTGTAAAATATCACTTGAACGTGAAATGAGTCAGATCGTGATTTAACGTCATGTCCAGAGATTGATTATTTTGATTAGCCCGAGTCTTCTTTTAGTGTCAATTCTGTCATTCATCCCACCGAACCCGAGTCGTTTAATATCTATTATAGAAAACTTTAAAGCTATGTTATGTTACAACTAATACGAGTTCATTCCTTGAACCACTAGAGTTACTAGAACCACCGCACTCGGACCCAGCAATTTAATCCTGATTATTAGTATCCATTTTCATTGTAGGTCTATATACTATCATCATTTTTTGTAACAGAAAACAAGATAAAGACTCGCCGGTTCCTCATAATCTTCTATAATTTTGTTAATTTCAAAGTGGTCGGGTAAAAAAAACTTTATTTGCGATTTGGTAAAAAATCTAATTTGAAAACCATTTATTTCATAAATGTTATTATCTATTCTTTTGCCTTTATTGTATTGAACATCCTTATCACTTCGAACTGAAAAATATAACAGACCGTTATTTTTTAGCACTCTTCTAGATTCGATGAAAAGAAATTTTAGTTCCTCATCTGTGAAATTCATATTATAAAACATATGTGAGTAAACCACATCGAAATATTTGTTACCAAAAGGAATTCCTCCTCTTGCATCAAAGTGTTTTAATTTTATCGAAATGTTTTTTCCTTGCACTTTTTGGAGTAAATTATCTGTTGCTATTTTAGATGAATCCAAAGCATAAACGTCTAAGCCATTTGACGCGAAAAAGACCGAGTCTCTTCCCTGACCACAACCTAATTCTAAAACTCTTTTGGCATTGTGTTTAACAAACTGCTCATAGCACAAAATTGCAAATCTACTTGGTTCATTACCGAAGAATGAAGAATCACTAGAATACACTTTATCCCAAAAAACATTCACAAGAATAAAAGCCATAGTAACAACTATTAAATTTAGTTCATTTACAGCTTTTCGGGTTCTATATATCTAAATTAAATATAAATATCACAGTGATAGTTTTTCACGGATCCATACCAGCTAGATTTCGTAAGTCAAGCTCTACTGTTACTTATTTACGTTTTGGAGCTGACCAGAATTATTACGAAGAATATTAAGAATATATTTTCGTTGCAGGATGGAAAGCAACCCATTCAAACCAATAACCTTCATCAAAGGGCAAACGTGAAAGTTGTTTTCCTTTCAGCGGTCCTTCAACCGATATTCCATCAAAATTCCACTGACTTCCAGTTTGCTTATCTGAGAAGCTATTATTAGTAAAGTTATATTGGAATATCAGGGACTGCCCGTTGACTGAAGAATCAAATACTCTTGCCATTATGGGATACAATGAAAAAAGTGCGATTGATTTATTATTCAGTTGGTCATTGATTACTTTCAATTTCTCAATATCCTGTAACTTGTAAGCTTTGTATAATCCATTTTCAAGCCCAACAACAATCTCTTTTAACCCAAGTCTGCTGTCTCTATTAGAAATCGGAAATAAAATATCTGGACTAGTATAGTAATCCCCATAAGGATCTGCGCCATAAGGTCGAGCTGATCCAGTATCTTTTGAGAGAACTTTAGATTGGGGATATAATTGCTTCCAATCTTTCCAGTATGCGACATCGAACGGTAGCTTTTGAAGTTTAATGCCTGCATATTTTCCTACTATTCCTTCTCCAAGAGCTTGACTCCAAAGTGAATTAATTGATCTGTCATACATCACAAGATTGCTATTGTAGAGCTTCCCTGATGTTCCAAATTCTAGTATAGTGTTATTTACCGTCCTACTGAAAACCTGATTGGTAAAACAAAGCGGACAGTAAGTTATAGCCACAGGAATACCGCCAACATTATCGTTAACTATTTCATGCCACACTAAGATTTGAAGCGGATATGCCCTGACATCGCCATTAATCTTTACGCCAACGACTTTATCAGAGTCTGCAAGAAACTTATTTCCGTCATCGATTGAAATGAATTTGGGTGAATCTATTGAAGGAATACCATCAGGTGGTGGTCCTCCACTAACTATCTGATCAAGAGGAACAATATGCTTTTCTTCTGCTCTTACTGATGCAACAGAAATTAGTAGTAACATTGTTCCGACCAATACCGTAATCAATACAAGAACTTCAATTTCCGAAATCCCTTTCCTAATACAAAATATAGAAAGAAAGCTCAATTACATTCAAATAAATGATTTTTTTTCTGAGCTCCAGAAATCTCAATAGTTTTTAATTTTCTTTTCAATTTGATAGCATTAAAGGCAGTGTAACCTATTACTACAAACAATCCTAAATATGAGAGTGGCTTTGAGTATTGTATCAGAATTACTGAGAATGCACTGCCAAAGATGGAAGGTAATAATGAAAGTATTAGAAGCCAACTTCCACAGCAACCTAGTGGCACTAATGAGAAAAACGAAAAAAATGAACTTAGTGTAATGCTACTGGAACTTGCTACGATACCTTCTCTTTTGCTGACGATGTTACACCCGAAGCTTTTTCCATAATCTGATATATAGATTTGGACTCCGATTGCGATAGCCAAACCAAATACTATTATTCCATTTACTTTAGTTGCTGCGGTTAAAGCTGTTAATGACGGTAGATTGGGTGTTGTAATTATTACTACTAAAAGGTATGTAATCGCAGTAATAGATCCAGCAATCAATCCTCTTTTCAATGCATTCCTTTTAACAGCAGAACTTGATTTGGTCTTCATTTCTAATCGCATTATGATGTTTTAGTAAGTGTATTACTACTTACTAGTAACTTTCCTAGCGTTGTCAGTCTAGCTGATATTTTTCCTCTATCACCTTTTTCCACTTCGACTAAACCTAAGTCTGCCAGTCCCTTTGAATCCTTTGCTCCTTGAACGTGGTAGCTTAACAGAGGTTTACCATAACCGGAGATCTGTTCTAATTGATCTAAGCTTTCTATTTCTCCACCTGCAGTATTTATTGACTTTAGAATTTTTATCTTAGCTTCCGAGATTAATTCATTATAACTTAACTTTAAGACTGGCATCAAAAGTGGCACAGTATGTGTATCGTCCATACCAAAAGCCTGTATTCCATTTATGAATGCAGCAGAAAGTGCAGCACAGCCAATCAGTTTGTCACCAGAGCTAACATTTAACAGCACTTGTTCAAATTCTTTGGCATGAAGATTCAGAATTTCGTTGACTCTTTCCATAGTGTCTCTGATAATGTTTTCTTTTGTGACAATTGTAATTGTGATGGGAATGCCAAGAACAGATTTTATTTTTTTTGCAAAATCCTCAGCTCGGTTCTTATCAGAATTAAAACAGATTAAAGCAAGTTTATGAACAGAAAAACTCCTTATACCCAAAGCTATCCCATCCTGACCATCAGAACCAAAAGTGGCAATCTGAAGCGTTTTCATATTTGCCCTGATTATAATAGAGGTTTGAACCTAATAAGACATGCCTCCAACGGTTAAAGATAGACTTTAATCGGTGAATAAAAAATAGAAATTTAGAAATTGCATAATGATATTTTAGGACTTGCTCGTGTGTTCCACTATTGTTGATTCGTCAAAGAATGGACAGTTGACCACATGTTTTCCTCCCATGGCTGGAGTAATTGTAATCATATCACTTTTTTGCATGGCTACTACATCATCAAGGTTTTCAAGAATTCTTGCTTTTGAAGGATCTTTCCACTCATTGAAAGATATTTTCCACATTGGACTATAGTTTTTGTCAGTAGGATTTGCTGCCCCTATTCCAGCCTGAAATCCCATGGGACCCGTGCCGTTTATGCCATTTTTGAATTGAAATAAATCTACTGCCACGGGTGTTCCAACTAATTTTTCATCAAATGGGACCGAAGTTACACCCATCATAGCTGCTGGCATTTCAGGTGTTGCATCAGCGACTATGTAGTATATTGTCCTGCCATCAGGACCAAATCCGCGATGGGCAACCATAGTAACCACCATCTTATTGGTATCTATCTTCAGAACCTGTGCGGGACCATATGTAGAATCATCCCTAATATTTTTGTCATCTCTGATTTTCATTTCTCCACCTTGCCATTTAATGGCTGGATGATTTACTACGATTCCCGTTTTGTTTATAGTCAAGCTCCCATTCTTTTCTGCATCCATTATCTCTTGGACAGCTTTCAACTCCTTCACTGAAGAACCGTTCTTCCATGTTACTGTATTTACCTGGAGGAGAGGACTGTATCCGGGATCACCTGGTTTTGCACTTAATACCGGTATTTGAAATCCAAATGGTCCTTTGCCCGGAACTCCATTGGTGAACGCAAAAGCCTGACTAAGAGCTGATTCAGGTGTCTGTGATAGCAATGGAGAAAAGTTGACCTTAAACCCTAGTAGTTTTGTTACTTGTTGGGCTATTTTCTCATCAGAAGCGTCTGTTGCAATAAAGAATATTTCATTTCCATTTTCATACCCTTTAGCCAGTGGAATATCTATTGGGATACTCGCCCTAGCCAACTTAAAGACAGAACCTGGTGCTACTTGTTCACCTTGTGCCATTTCTAGGTTCATTGTTAGCAAAAGTGACGCAGCAATAATTACACCTAAAATTGACGATGTTACTATCACCGATTTAAATTTCGCGGCTTGGAAATAAGATTTTGTCATCATAGAAAAGACAAAGGAAGAACTATAAATCTAAATCCTTTAATGGTTATAAAATTAATTTAATCGTTAAAGATCGACTAGTCTATCGAGCCTCATTGGATAAAGATGCGTCATGATGTTTTTTGAGTGTCAGAAATTTCTCTTAAAATCCTATTCACTCTCATGTTTTGCCTGACGTTCCTTATCGCTTTCATCATTATTGGACAGACAGCCATTCCCAAGATCATGCCTGCAGTCATATTGATCATAGCATCACCTAACATACAGTTACTCTAGTAATAATGTAAAGTAAAGGTTTTGATTCAACCCAAGTTTTTTAATAGATGTTCGAACATTCATCATAATGGCAATATGAAATGCTCAATTTGCAACTGCACGCCGGATGAATGTCAAACAAGTATTTCTGCATATCAATGCCTTAATTGCACACAGTCGGAATGTTGCTGTTGGTCATGCCTAAACTCTGACCAATAGTTTTAAGTAATTTAAGGGATCGGGTAAAGTTCATATCTTTCGCGCTTATCTGCTCATGTCTGCTCCCCAAGGGTTATCTATGACGATACGCCAAGTCCCATCTGACTGTTGCCGTAGAACGTCTGTAGCTTTTCCTCTAAGAGAAACGGCTTTACCATCAGGTCCTACCCCACTGAATGACCACTCTGAAATTACTAGAGCGATATCACGTGTGTTAAATACATTTTTAACACTTGTTTCTAATTTACCTTTCATATCAATGAATTTTTGTAGAATTTGACGTATGTTTTCTTGACCCTTGACAATTTCTCCTGACTGAGATACATAACATGCATCTGTTTCATATAAGGAGAGTAGGTAACTAAGGTTCCCTTTATTGAGTTCATCTGCAAATGAATTCAGAAAGGTTTCAGGAGCCGGATTTTTTGACATGAACCAATTTGTAATAATCGGTATTATTTTAAACTTGTTGACTCAAGTTGCGAAAAATATAAAGATTCTAAGAAATTAAATACTATGTAACAGAACCCGAATACATGCAAGGTCCGAATCCCACCGAACCCGAATAGAATTTACAATTATTTCTAATTAGTCATTATCTATCTATCTAAATTTTTCGTAATGTAATTCGTTTTAAGGATGATAGACAAATAATTATCACTCCAAAGACAAGGTGGCAATTGATGGGATTGGTTGTTTCTTTTTTATCACAACCTATAACTCCCACCTCCCACCACTTGTTTAATCTGTATTGCAAGAAATGGTTACTATAAAATATTTTGTCTCCTTGTAAGGTAACGCATTCAGTAAGAAATTTCATGATTATGATTCATTCCTACTACCAAGCCCATTACAGCTTGATGCAAGAAAAATTGGTACAACAACCTATGAAAAGCCAACGAATGCTAAAGAAAAAAACTTAAATCATTGGGTTAGATATTACTATGCATGCAAAAATTATCCCCCAAAATGATATATTTAACCCTAACATTGCTATCCCTATCGGCTATCCTATCGCTTCCTACGAATACTGATAGGTTTGTCGTTGCTCAACCAGTACGAAATCCTTTTCCTAACAACACAGAAACAGTCGAGCAGCTTGCAAATGTTATAGAAGGCAATGATACAGCTGTTATACTGAACGATACGGATATATCAAGTCTAAATAACACATTGCTTTCAAGTATTGGCATCAACATTAAAGAGGATTGTATGAGATTACCAAATACTACAGTGCTCTATTGCCCTTAATCCCAGCATAATTTCTTTTTTTGTTTAGGTTAATTACTGACGGATTCTGGTTCAAACTATTAAGATTAAGATATTGTAAACAATACACTTAAAGTTCTAATTTTGAATTAACTGCATTCTAGTGCCAGTAACTTTGTACGAATTATCATCATCACAGGACAATGTTAGCTGAACGAAAGCTAAAGTGCTTATTGTTCTCTCATGATGAACAATTAAACAATTTTCATCCATCTAATAAAATTTGAATTTTCTATCGTGACCATTTCCTTAATTGTAAATAATTGAATGATTGTGAAGTCATCATTAAGAAGCAGTCCCATCTAAATCAATTACAATAATGAAAATATGTTATGCTGAAAGTGTGGACTTGATTCTCTTCTCCACATGACATACAGGCTTTGTGACTATAATTGATCTCAGTTTTCCCTGGTGAACCTAATCTGATCCATTCCGTTTACGTTATCCTGCCATACTACGTACGATTTATTATCATAAACGGAGATTGCCGGATAAGAAGAATAGTCGCTATATTTGCTTAGGTTGATTGAATGGCTAAAGGATGCTCCAGCGTCGCTGCTTTTTCTGATGGCGATATTGGATCCTTCTGGGTTTTCTTCTTCCCATACCACGTAAATTGTACTCTTATTACCAGCAATAGCCGGATTCGACACACCAAAAGTATCCTGACTCAGATTCTTTACATTTTCAAAGGTCGTACCGTCATCTAAACTAGTCCTCGAATAAACATTTACCTTATTTGTTTCGTTACTCGTCCACACGGTATAAACATTCCCATCACTTGCCAGCAGCAATGGATTGGAAGAGGTATCATTACTGTCACTTAGGCGAATTGTCTGACCAAAAGTCGCTCCACCGTCTGAACTTTTCTTGAAAAATATTTCGCCCTCGTTAAATTTGCCCTGCATCCACAATATGTATTCGTTGTTTCCAAACGCAGATACTCTGGCATTATCGGCGAATTCACTGTTGTTACTCATGTTGATTGCTTGGCTAAAGGTCGCTCCATTATCTGAACTGCCTCTTGCTAAAATTGATGTACGGCCTTCATCAACGTTACCCTCCGTCCATACAATGTATACCCTGCTAGCGATTGCGTACACTTTTCCATTTATAGAATCGATATCGACACTTTTACTAATGTTCAGGATCTCTGAAAAACTATTCCCACTATTAATACTCCTCTTGTAGAATGTTTCGTCAGGACCTGGTGTATCGTCTCGCCAGATCATATGTATCGTACTTCCAAATAAGGATAGTTGAGGGTCTGTTGCAAATCCTGTGTCGTTGCTTAGATTAATTGTCTGGCTAAACGTTGTTCCTGAGTCGGAACTTTTTTGGAAAAAGATGCTAGTATTACCAGTATTTCCAGTATCGTCCTGCCAAATTACGTAGACATTTTTTCCTGAAACAGCTATTTTCGGGTTGAAGGAACTTCCTATGTTTTTGCTTAGGTTGAGCGTACCACTAAAGCTTGCTCCGCCGTTTGAACTCTTCTTGAAAAAAATATCATCCTGGTCCTCGGCTCCGCTTCCAAATCCTGTCCAAATGATGTATACGTTATTGCCAGAAACGGCTATTTGCGGTTCATGAGAATCTGCAATGCCGTTGCTCAAATTTAAGGGGGCCTGGAATACTTGTGCGTAGGCTAATACAAGTATCGACCACGAGGCGAAAATACATGCAGCTACAAGAATGCATGATTCAACAAAAATGAGAAATAATCTCATGCCAATTGTAACCATCTACCTCCATTTAAATTTCCTCTGCTTTTAGAGCATATCGGATGGTCCATTACATTCAAAACCATGAAAAGGAATCCCGAGTTGGATAGACAAAGTTACCAGGAAAGGATTCAAATGGTCGGGGACATAATTCTTAAACTGGTGGAATATGGCGAAATAAAACAAACAGTTCTGATAAGTTTTTGTAGGCTTAATACAAAAAAACATAGATGCATATTTCAAAAAACGGAAGATAATGAACTGATTACAAGAACTAATAAATTTCCTTGGTAAAAGATCAATTGCAATTACAAGTGTACTCCAAAAGGAAATACATTCTCCAAAAAACCTATTAGAACCATTTGAAAAATTGTTTCTTAGATCTGAGAGACATACTCCATCCGATCAAGTTGTCTCAAAGGAACCTCGATACTTGATCGAGGTAAACCAATGTTTGGTATGAAAATTTTGATTTCGAGTATATTCGTGCTTATCGGTTCCTTCACAAGAGATGCTCCATGCAGGGGAATGAACTTGCAAAATAAGATAAGCAGTTATACCCACAATATAGCGTCACCTTTGTATTTTATTAACTCTGATAACTGAGAATTCTGAAAATTTTTATATATGTTTTTTATTTAGTTCAACATTGAGGCCAACGAATACTCTTATTTCGTTATTTGCTCATGGAATCGTTTTTCTGGTATCTTTTACCCTGGCTTTTGCCCACTATTCCTCAGCTTCACAGGACACCTCAACAGATGTAACAGAGGATATAGATGCTGAGGACATTTCGGCATTAATTCAATCCACTGCACAGCATGTTAATGAGACAGCAAAGGCGATAGAAAGCGGAAATTCTACTATGGCACTTGGACTTTTGGCCCAGATTCGTACAGATTTAAACAATATAAATGGGAATATAACAGATCTTATCTTCTCTGTTTCCAAGACACCGCCATAAATTGGAAGTGATAATCTCGATTTCGTCTGCCTACTTTGTGATTTCCATAATCGATTAGTAAATTAGTCCTTCCGCTTACTCGGATAGACATAGATGAATAAATCTACCATCTATTCTGGCTTGAGATCTTTCCTACATCCCAAATGTCTATCAGCGTAAATTCCACCCAAATATGCAGTATCCTCACATGTGAGTTGTTGTCCTCCCCTTGCGTACCAGGTTAGATCATAATTTGGAGTGTTATTTTTCATGGTAATAACTGGACCTATTCTGGCATATCATGTTATTTCCACAATCTTCCAACTTTCCGCTCTTTTTGGTGTGTTAACATTCATCCTTACTTTATCATAAGACTTGCCACTCATTAGCTTTGCTCCTATCCTCCAAGAACCATATTGCTGTTTGTCTATGTTTGATTGAGGATTGAATATCCCATCATTTGTGCGGTTTTCCATGTTGATGAACCATTCCCGCCCTCCAGCTTTTGTAGGTTATATCTCCATTATTCCAAATCTGTCAAACTTTTTATTTGTAGGAAATAAAGACGGAGATTTCATAAAATATATTGACAGAAGGCTAATACTGCAACTATAATGAGCGCACATGTAATTATAATTATGCTACTCTTACTTACCGTATTCTTTGCATCTACCTACCAAATTAATTTACTGGGGTAATTATCTGCATTTACATTAAATTTGAGTTCCATTAATCCTGTGCTCTGACAGCATATTGCAATAACAAGCTGTCAAAGTAACGGTCGAAGCTACCGTTAGTAATAATATCGTCTGAATAGAGTCCAAGAGCAATTACCTTTCCCTTTAGGTAATTTAGTTCATACGTCGCGACAACTATACTCCCTGTTTTGTTAGAGATATCCCTAGAGATATTACTAGGTATTGTTGCGTTATAATTTAGTAAAATTACATCTTTAGGATTTGTAGTATATTGTTCCTCATGAGGTAAATAGTCGAAAGGATTGTTTGCAAACTTGGATATACCACTGATGTAATTACTTCCAATCCACTGTTCTGTTTCATTCTTCCATCTTTCGTCTACACTTCGCCAAGCCGACTTGCCATTGTACGCCCAGCTATGACCTTTAACAAGTGTTACGGTATCTGTATTATTATCGTGTTTGACTTCCGCATAAAAGACATTACCATCTAGGATAATCATTGTACCTCCATTCCCTACAAATTGCTTAAAGTTGTCATACTCCTTCTGAGTAACGTATTCTTGATGACCAAGAATTATGACATCATAAGCATTACTTCCGTTTGCTTGAAATATGGAACCCGCATCAACATCCTGGTCAGTGTGAAAGTCTACGTTTGAATCCGGTGTTATCCATTTTAGATTACCAAGCAAGTATAGCATAGCAAGTCCTGATGCACTTGAGGATGGCTCATTTGTAACCTTACTAGAAAGCAGATTCAAGTCTGTTGTGATGTTTACTCCTCGTGTAACATTAATGTATTTATTGTAAAACACATAGAAGGCGTTAGTATAGGCGGCGGCTGTGAATGTGGGCATGACTACTGCTATATTCACTCCTTTACCAAAGTCTCCAGTATGAGAATTGTTGTTTGGTGTAGATATCTCCGTCTTTTTCTGGGAGAATACGTAGCTATTATTTTCTGCAATATATGGCCTTTCTCCCGGTTCAGGTACCGTTTCGTTTAAGTTTCGCATACTCTTTGTAATGGAGAGAGCGGAGCCGGTAAGTGTTGATGCACTTGCTATAGAATTATTGGCCGAAGAGTGTAAAATCTCCAACTGAGGCTTACTAAAAGCCCAATTCGAAGCCAGTAAGGAAAGAGAAACGGGAATCATCATAGTCATGATTACAAGTACGAGACAGGTCCTAGACGCTTTCTTTGATTCAGACATTCCTTTCTTACCCTTCCCTGTATATGACATTCTTTTTATCTTTTATACCTGATAATTTCTATATTAATTATGATTAATTTTGTGAAATTGCACAGTCCAGCAATCAATAGTTGAATTATTAAATTCCATATTCATTGATTCCAGCTGAAAAATAGGAGTCCAACAGACATTGCCATGATTCCGAAGGTTATCCAGCCTACTACATTTGATAATAGTCCATTAGTCCTAGCTTTAAGTATTTTCTTGTCATTGCCAATTTTTATAATAATAAAGAGCATTGGTACTGCAATAACGCCATTGATAACGGCGGAGTATATCAGGACCTGAATAGGATTAGTATCTGATATAGAAATCCACAATCCTACCAATGTAGAGGAGAGGATTATGATATAGAAAGCCTTTGCTTGACTAAATTTTTTACCCAATCCTTCTCTCCATCCAAAAGTATCAGATAATGCATAAGCTGAAGATCCAGCAAGAACAGGTACCGCAAGCAGTCCAGTCCCAACAATCCCAAGAGTAAAAACTATTTTGGAAATTTCACCAGAATACGGGAAAGTCTTAACCAAAGGTTCAAGAGCTTGCGCCGCCTGCTCTGCTGTTTGTATATCTACTATACCATTAACATGAAGGCTACCTGCTGTTGTTATTATGATGACCCACATTATAAATTGAGAAAAGATCATACCTATGGTAACATCCACCTTCATAAATCGCATCTCTTTTTTTGAAATATTAGGCCTTCCTTTTCCTATTTCGCTTATCTTGTGTTTTGCAACATCCTCTTCGGCTTCTCCGGATGTCTGCCAGAAAAATAGGTAAGGCGATATTGTAGTACCAAACACTGCTACGAAAAGCATAATGAAGTCAGATGAAAATTCAAAGTGAGGAATTATTGTGTTAAAGAAGATCTGACTAATGTTTCCTCCGACAATAACAGCAGTTATAACATATGCAAAAAGTGATAGTGTGAGATATTTCAGAACTCTTACATACTTAGTGTAAGGTATAAAAATCTCTGCTACTAGAATAATTATGGTAAAAATCATGGTAGCAGCAATGTCCGGCAATTGAGGAAACACTAATTGGGTGGATGTAGCCATAGCGCCAATATCAGCACCAATGTTTATCGTGTTGGCAATTACCAGGAGACCAGAAATAGGATAAACAATATTCTTGGAGTATCTGTTCTTAATAACTGTCGCTAGACCCTTTCCGGTAACAAGGCCTATTCTGGCACACATTTCTTGAACAACTATCATCATAGGTAGTAGGTATAACGCCATCCAGAGCATTCCTAGACCGAATTTGGCACCTACTTGAGAATATGTTGCGATGCCAGATGGGTCGTCATCCGATGCCCCAGTTACTACTCCTGGACCAAAGGATCTTAGAGTACTAACAATAGATGAGAGGGGTGAAGCCCTCGTATCTGATGGCTCTGTATGCGATCCTTTTTCCCCATTCTCACCACTTGCCCTACCTTTTTTTTTCAATATAATCTAACCATAATTCATTGTTATTTAATGAGATCTGATAACGCATGTACCTCTCATCAATTGTGCGAGTACCACTATTTTCTGTATTGTATCCGACATGCCAAAATAAGTCTGTAAACGTAAATATTGATATTTCTGCAATTCTTTGGAGCCTCACGGAAAAGGGTTGTAATATCTAGCTCATCATCTACTTTAGACACAAGCATTTTCTTAGCCGACAATTAAAGCTAACAACCTCCCACCACCTCGTTGGTTGCAAAACTGTTTTTCCATCAGCTATCTCGCTAGAAACATGTTAAATTAAGAAATTAGAAAGTTTTTGTTAACATTCAGTCCTTCTGTCCTGCGCTTAGTACAATATTGAATGTTCCAAGATAGGAAGGTCCTTCTTTAGTCAAGTTGACCATTAACTGTTCTCCACTATTTTTTTGAATCAGGCCATCCGTTGAGGTTCCGGTATAAATCATATCTTCTTCATTTGTAGTTTGTGGAGTACCATGATTGCTGTAAGGAGTTTGTTCGTGTACTTGTTGATTGATGGAATTGTTAAAGTAAAGCTGTGCTGTCCACTCCAAAGTTTTTTCTAACCCATTAAATGTACGAACCTTGTCGTGAATGTGAATGGCTCTTCCCTCATACCATCCTGGATAAATTGTAGTGAATTGAACGGTCCTAGCTCAAAATGTGAATGGCACTGTTGTTCCCTTGTCAGGTCATTGGATCCCAGAAGAGCAACCAAAGTTTGTAATAGATCAGCTATTCAAATTCTTTGGAAATAGTACTAATAGCGATAAATGAGTACGTTCTCATTTCTGAGATTATATGAAATAGCATCAACTCAATCACAGAATATATCAATAGCTGTGGATTTTACGAAAGCAAACTTGAAAATGGGTTTTGAGAAATCACAATAAAGGGAAGCTTATTCAAACAGGATTTATTTAAATTTACATGCAAGGCTCAAATCACCTTGGGCCCAAATTATCCTTTCCGAATAGATGACCCAACTTACCAGCAAGGTTCAAATCCTACTGGCCCCGTTGGAGTTAGTTCTGCTTTTACTTATGTTAATCTTTAGTTAAATGGGTCCTAAGATCATCTCAAAAATGCAACCCTTTATTTGAATTTTTTCCTGTTTGATTTTGATAATTTTACAAGGGTTCTAGCCTGCTCTATACCAGTAATGGGTAAACTTTTAGTATCTATGAGTCCAACTTGTACTAATAGTGATGCTTGATCCCAATAGATGTGTTCATGTAATATCTTATTTCCTTCAAATTTCATAACTACTACATGTGGAAGCTCAACGTACCTACCAGTCGGAGGAATTCCCGGCAACATAGATTTAATTTCTATATCGTGAGTGAAACTTAAAATGAGCTCGTCCACAACCTGATCTTTACCAACAGTTCTTGAAATGCGAGTAATCTTCGTATCATCAGGCATCTTGCCAACAAACTGATTTTCATAAAAATTAAATACATTATCAAAGCCAACCCCTCCTGTCAATACCGGTACGTTATGTACAATAGGCTCATTTACCATGGTCTTCATAGTTGCCTCTACATCATGATCAATGAATTCATATTTTACATGTTTATCAAAAATGTCTCCCAAGTTTTTACTTTTTTTCTGCTTCCGCCTACTCATATTACTAACTATCTCGTTACGCAACAGCTTTGACAAACTTACTAATTTCCTTTTCGTTAACTTTCTAACACGACATATTAAAGATTGAAAATTAGTATTGGGATATTTGAATCCATTTATATGGATAATTTGGCTTTACCTCTGGTTGGATCCGAATTGTTAATAACACGCATCCCGACGGCCACGAACATGACATGGTTAACTTTTATGATCATCAAGAATTTGCGCCATTAATGCGTTAATATCGTAAATAATAAATGAGAAATTACATATAATATTCATTGGGGGATGAA
>Ga0209897_1000020_pt1 | contig 31589 bp, 37 predicted proteins | sample GWRWN3_10_20_FD_187215 | JGI IMG/M metagenome (GOLD analysis project Ga0209897, IMG submission 187215) | Riverbed sediment microbial communities from areas with no vegetation in Columbia River, Washington, USA - GW-RW N3_10_20 (SPAdes)... | ecosystem: Environmental > Aquatic > Freshwater > River... | reverse complement strand
ATGTAGAAATCCGATTCTGGATCTTGCTTAACCTTTACTACGTTAAATATACAGTTCCCTCGTGCGTCTTCGATTAATTTGAACCTTCTCTTTAGGTCTGTCTGGTCATACCCTTTTAATCTAATTTCTTGCGTTTTCTTCAAAAGTGTCATTCAATCTCTTTAGGAAAAGCAGAGTCATTACAGGTTGACGATATTCTGAAGAATCAAGTGAACCTCTTAAAATGTCAGCAGCACTCCAAAGATGGGATTTAAGAAATTCAAAAGAAATTTTCTGGCTATCCAATGAATAATTAACACGTTTAACAGATTTTTGACTGTGTGGTAGTTTGTGCAAATTCTTTATCATAATTTTTTAAGACTAATGTTTAAAGTTTATTAAAAAATTATCATCCTTTAAATATGAACTTCATGTTTACAGATTCATTGGAATAATTAGCCATTTCGTTTGGGAAGTATAATTACGTCCAATAATTATGAAATTAAAATCTGATTTTTGTAATGATATATTAGTCCACGGCATAATGTACAAATATTAAACTCGCAGCTTTTCTTTTCATGCATTACTCCTTTCTAATTATTATTTTTGAATCTTTCGCATCAAGTAGCATATCATCTCCAGCCTTCAGTTTTAGGTCTGCCACCACTTGGGACGGAATAGCAATCATAAGGCTGTTTCCAATCTTACGAAGCTTCAACCTAATCTCCATATTTTATAGATATCCAAAAGATATACTTTAATATGGCGATATCCAAAAGATATGCAATGGATATCCTTAAGGAGTCATGGAATGACATAATATGATTACCGAAGGTCTAATTCCTACCATCACATCAGTGAGCGCTGGTTTCTTTATTGGAGTAGTGCTCGGATATTTCGTAAAGAAGATAATCAAAATTCTAATGTTTGCTGCAGGTGGGATAGTTGGTTTATTGTTGTGTCTTCAGCAACAAGAAATAATATCGGTCAACCTTGAAAAACTGGAAAATTCTTCAACATTTATTCTTAATTCAGTTGCTACTTCTTTTGAAAACATAACGCAAATTGGTGATGCGGCACCTCTAGGAATCCCATTAACAGGCGGTCTTTCAGCTGGACTTGTAATTGGTTTCAGCAAAGGGTAACAAAAAAGGTAACAAAATATGGACTTGAAACAAAGTTTGACCGAATTATGGAAGGAGGTTCTGCATGTTAATAGACCACGTAGATTTGAAGAAATAGTAGGTCATGATGATATCAAACAAATTTTTGTAAAGGCTATACTTTCTAAGAGACCAGTTCATCTATTATTAGTGGCTTCGCCTGGCTCAGCCAAGACTATGTTCCTGACAGAAATAATGCGACATCATAAAACATCTTACTTTGTAGTTGGAAGCAACAGTACTAAAGCCGGTCTAGTAAATCAATTGTTTGAAAGTAGGCCTAAATTTCTATTAATAGATGAGCTAGAAAAAATGAGTGTTACAGACCAGACATGTCTGTTACACTTGATGGAAACAGGGATAATTTCTGAAACTAAAATCAACAAGACAAGGCAGATGGAACTAACCTCATGGGTCTTTGCAACCGCCAATTCCTGTGAAAAAATAATTGAGCCTCTTTTATCAAGATTTGCGATATTGGAAGTACCAGAATATACTTTTGATGAATTTACCGATATTGCCATTAGTAGGCTTTCAAAGGAGAATATTGAAGAACGCAATGCAAAAGTCATTGCTGAAAAGATTTGGTTCGAACTTGGTTCAAGAGACATCAGAGATGTCATTAAGGTGGCCCGACTTGCTAGCTCTATCGAGGAGATACCTTTTGTTGTTAAAATGCTAGGAGGACAAAATAACCTAGTTAGGAAAAAGCGGTATTAGATTTTTACCGACAAGATAAAAGCCGGTACTGCATAAAAGCCGGCTTCTGTGAATAAAAGTAGAAGATAGCATAGTGCCTTTTTTACTTGTCATATATTATTCATACATTTTTTCATGAATATTTCAAAAAAAACTTCGTTAATTGATTCATTAGACTATTTCGAAGTCTACCATACAAGTCTACCACTGATACTTTTTCGCTTGTATTACTACTGCTGATACTTTTTCGCTTGTATTACTACTGCTGATACTTTTTCGCTTGTATTACTACTGCTGATACTTTAATCGTACCTTGTATGTCTACGCTCGCACATTATTATGATGCGATACTTGTATTCAACAATGAATATTATACTCTTGTTCATTTTATATGTAATTGAATTATCAATGTGAGAGCGTAGGCCAATTTTTACCTATGTTGTCCACACAAAAATGAATATTATTATTTATTTTCTTCATCTATTCTATTTTAAAAAGTAACAAATAGCATAGGCAGCCTAGGCAATTTACTTTCGTTTGAGCTTGATACGTCTGTAAGCATAATTTCTGATACCTCGGACCATATGTCGGCTTTTTTGTATTCCAATGAAATTAAAAAATTTTGCTACTCTTGTCTTATATCTATCCCTTGTCATCGGAGCTCTCATAGCATTCAGAAATAAGGTCCAAGGGTCTAATTCTGATTCTTCTGATAACTTTTTTTTCCTCAATTCTTCTATTCACCATATTAATTGTGAAACCCACCTAAAAGCACTAATATCGGAACGGGCCCGGAGGGATTTGAACCCTCGACCTGACGCTTAGGGGGCGTCCGCGCTATCCATTCTTCGCCCACTTCATTATTGGAAGTGATCTGCGCTACGAGCCCTTGAATTTTGGATATTAATGTTAATTTAAATATTCATTTTGTAATTGGATGTTCATACGCTTACTTAGCCCTTTGAAATGTTTTAAAACTGAAAATTTCTCCTTCTAATTCAAATAAAACGTATACAGCATCTTTTTGTAAATAGTTTTGAATCCCAATCTTTTGTAAAATTCTTCAAAACTTTCTTTAGTTAATGTCTGCAGAATAATTGAATCGTAGCCACCGTTACTTGCTACTTTCTGAACATTACTTATCAATTCTCTTGCTATACCTTTTTTTCTGAACTGATAAGTAGTTCCCAAACAGTACAAACCAATTCTATCATTTTTTTCAAACAGTAAGGAGCATCCCGCAGGATATCTTATTTCATCTATATAACAATACGCAATCAATAATGTGAGTTTTTTGTAGTGTTGAGAAATAATAGTTGTTACTTCATTTTTAATCTCTAGTGAATCAAAAGATCTACAATAAACATCAATCCAATCGTTCAGGCGAACTTTGTCAACAACTTTAATTTCAACATGTTTACTACCGTTGACAACATATTTGTTAACATCAAGACTTAGAATTTTCATAGTTCCAAATTTTGGTATATTCAATTTGGTAACAGGAGTTTCATTGTTGCAAATTAGATGTATATAGTAAGTTTTGAGATCATAAGAATAATTACTCTTAATGAAATTTAAAGTATTACTAATATTATTACAGTCAGCCTTTATATTTAACCTATTAAAAAAATAATCATCTCCCAGATTAGGGTTTGAAAATAATTCAACACAATTTATTTTTCTATGAGTTCTGCTCCACAGGGAACAAAATGATGACTCATTATCATCTATATCTTCAATACCTAAGTCCAAAAATTTCCATCATCTTTTTTGCATCATTTATTTTATCCGGATGTTTAATAGTATCCAAGAACAATTTTAGTGCTTTGGGCGTATGCAGATCATCTTCAATATAATTTTTGAACTTTTTTATTGTACCGGAATCTTTTGCATTATGACCATTGTCATAAGCATGATCATGTTTTTCATTTTCATAATTATCGGCTGAAGTAAAAACTAAATTTCTAATCATATCATTTATTCTTTCAAATTTCATTAACTCTGAGAATTTAAAATTTATTGATTCCTTATAGTGATGTGAGTAAAAATAAAGTCTCAGAGTATTTGCATCATATTTTTTCAGTAATTCTGTAATATAAATTGCGTTACCAGAAGACTTGGACATTTTCGCAATACCTATATCTAGGATACCGACATGTAACCAGCATCTAACAGGTTTTTCTTTTTTTGAAAGTGCCATTAAATTTGATAATATTACTTCATGATGCGGATAACATAAATCGATACCTCCTATATGTACATCATAATTACCATTAAAATGAAACATTGCTACAGCAATATCTTGGATGTGCCACCATGGTGTACCATTTCCCAGTAACTTATCATCAAACTCAGTTCCATAGTAATCGCTAGTGTTCCATAAAAAAATGTCTGTGCTGTTTCGTTTATTAATATCAATATCATATCTCTGATCCTCCAAATCTTTTTTGGACAAATGAGAAAGATGACCATATGTTTTGAATTTGGATGTATCGAGGTATACATTTCCATTTACAGAATATGCTAAATCCCTCTTGATTAGTACTTTTATCAGATCCCTTGCCTGTTTTACATAATCAGTAGTTTTGGCAAAAAGCAAATCACTGATTCCAAGTCTATTTAGATCATCAATAAACTCTTTGAATAAAAAATCAGAATTGATATTATTTTCGTTTATCTTTGGATCAATATCAGTAACATTTACTATTACATGAGGGATATAATTTCTTGATTCAACGAATCTAATTATGAGATCTATCAGGATGAATATTCTGGCATGTCCTATGTGACACTTATCATAAAGAGTAGGACCGCAAACAAAAATCTTAATTTTCTTGTTTAATGGCTTTATTGAAACTTTAGTTTTTGTAAAGGTATCAAATATTTCCAATCAACTAATGGTTTATGCAACAAAATATTAATTATTATGTAAAATAGTGCTATAAACTGCCTTTATTTAGTTCAATGAATACCATTATTACCAGATTTGGAATACAATACTTGATCCAACTAATGCTGAAATTAATAAAAAAGATAGGTAAATGCCCTTCGTATTACATCGTATATTGATAAAATAAAAAAAGTTTTGTCACTTTTACTATCCAAATTTGAAAATGCAATTTAGTGTAGGTCGATATGAATGGTCAGACAAAATTCGTTTATGAAACTCTGGTTATTTTAATTTTCTTCTTGCTTCTTGGTCTTTCTTTTTTTCTATCAATTTCCATTTCCTTAAGATTTCATCCCAATTACTTACTTCCCCTTGTTATTGCTTTAATGCTTCTAGGATATAATTTGCAAATTCTTCAAGGTCTTCCTCTATATCCTTCAATTTTCTTATTTAGGCACCACTCTCCTTTAATTCTACCTTTTTAAAACGAAAGATATTTTAGCAGTAGGTCAAAATTTGATGGTTATTAAAAAGATACCCTGCAAGGAACTAATCTGATTTTTCATATAGGTTGTAGTTAGAATTTCTAAATTTAGTATACCGGAAAAATATGATAAACTTATTGTATCTTTAAGAATTGCGCAAGTGAATATTCATTGCCGATGATTACATTGATTTAAAGTAAAGACAATCACATACCCTACAAGGATGTTTGTTGTCTATTTGACCAACATAGTATACGTGCTGATTTTTAGGATGTAGACAATACGTGCAAACATTATATTGACTCATAGGAGCAATGGTAGAGTTATGAGGACATAAATGTTTGGAATTCTTAACTAAAAGTTGGTATCATTTACAAATTTCTCCAGACTCTGAACATAGCTGCTATCAAATTCGTTCCATTCACCACATTTTTTACAGTGACTTTGACCCTGTTCCTTCTTTTTCTGTCTCTTTTAAGGATTCAATTATCTTTGCATTAACGTCATCAATATTCAAATTTTCTTTAAGATAACCAGCAAAATCGCTAGGTGTAATTATACCCAGCGGTTTGCTTATATCATCGTCTTCTACAACAAGCAAATGTCTGACTTGATTTTGTATCATTATATCTGCAGCAACTTCGACTTCCGATATTGCATCAGTAGTGACTAAGGCATCGGACATTATATCTTGTACTAAAGTATTTTTACTGCTTGCGTCATTAACACATACCTTTCTTGCTAAATCTCGTTCTGTTATTATGCCCACAGGTTTGCTATTGCCATCAACAACTACTAAGGAGCTTGTCTTTTTATCTCGCATTTTCTTTGCTGCTTCTTGGGCGGAACTAGATACTTCAATGGTCTCTAGTTTTTGAGTCATTAATTCACCTATTGTTGTCAAAGTACTTACGCTAAATATGGTTGATTGTTATCCATATAAAGATTGATAAAACAGACTTTAAAATAAAACAAAAAATAAAGTCCCCCTCTCTTAAAAGAACTTTGTCTATTATATTCTGAGAATGTCAAATACAACTAGCATATGAAACTAGAGCAAGTGTTACAGCAAGAAATCGAAGAATCAAAAAAGCGGCTTGATTCAGAAAATGATGACACTATATACAGAAGAGATCTTAAGAATAGAATTGAATTAATAAATTGGGTCTTGGAAAATATGAAGAATCCTAATATCCAGATTTGCGATCTTGTTGAATCTAGAATGAATAAAATTATCTTAACCATAAATGAGACTTACTCGGTGTTCGAGGCCGATAAACTGCATACGGAATTAAGGATTTTAGATTGGATTTTTTATCAGGTTTGCACCAATGAAAAATAAAAAATTAGCTTCCTATTTGTTCCACAAGAACAGGATTTGCAAAATCAAAGTCTGTGCATGGAATATTATTCTTCATATAACTTGACCACATAATCTGACATGTTCTACATTTAAATTCGCCCGGTATGTCTGCTGGTTTTACTATTCCTGCCATAGTATAGTTATAAGACATCAGGTATAACGATCCTTGCTTATCTTCCTGGACTTTTAATCGTATCCTAAGTCTAAAAGGTTATAATATTAAATAAAAGTTCTTGGTTTTTAATATGAATTCAGTTCGCAGATCAGGATCTTAGAATGCATTGTAAAGGATGTAGATATGCTATGTCCCCTTTTCATTAATTTTGCAAAAACTAAATCAAATAATTTCAACCTTCACCATAATTTTTTTCAAGTTGATCCTTTAAAGCTAAGTTTTAGGGCTATAGAAAGTATTGCCAAAGGATATCAGTGAAATTCATTATTCAAATAAAGAAACATATGCGAGTTTAGTAACTGATCAGCTTGACACCCTTTCAAATCTATCTAAGCTCACACTTACTAGTAAACTATCCCAAGAAGTAATTGCAAGAGAATTGAATAATATAATTCGTATAATCAGTGTTAACCTGGAATATGGAAATTCACCCATTTCCTCATTGAAGGAAATTAACGAGTTAGTATTGGAGATTAATACTTTTTTAAAAAAATCTTTTGGTAAGGGACTGATATCAAATGAGATACTTGAAAAAAATAGATTGAGCTTATGTAGGACCTTGAATTCATGCAATAGGTTACCAAGTGAATTTAAACGTGATTTAGTTTCACATTTAAGGGATTAGACAATTCTGTTTTTAGTAATGGAACGATTGATTTCTCAGCTTTTTGAAGGAATAGAATTTTACTGATTTCTTGAAATATCATATTTTCGGATGCCATTTTTCCTTTATGGCATTAATATATTAATTGTTGTATTTGTAGTTGTTAGATTTATTTCAGGTTCAATCTCAATAAATTAACAAATTATGTTGATCTTAAAATTTACTTTGCTACATCATCTTTTCCGGTGTCAGTTTTATCTTTTGTTGGTGGTGAAACTGGACTCACATCGTCTAGATTTACAACTTGTCTTTTTCTTGTTAAATAAGCAGATCCAAAAGAAAACAAAATTATTGTTATTGCCAAAACCGGACCTGTCAGGTCAGGTAATATTTCTGAACTAGTTATTGTCTCGTATGAGGTCACAACTGCTATGGTCAATGCAACTGCGCTCAAGGCGTATGTCATGTATTTGAAACATCTTGTGTTAAGTATTCTAGAGAAGGCTGATCGCAGTATAAAGCTATCTAGTGTATCTACAGGAATCATTCCCGCAGCGAAGAATCCTGCAAGAACGAGGGCCATCTGCATTCCAAGGGTGGCTGAGGCTACAGCTGATAGAGTAATCGCTGAAATCTGAGTAGCTGTATCGAATCCTAAGCCAAATACCATTCCAGTAAGCAGAGCAGAACTAAAAGGGTTCATCACTCCGGTCCTGGCTAAAACTTTGCTGGCAAGGATAGCAGAACCAGTTTTTCCCCATTTCTTCATTGAGTATATATTTACTATCCCAATTATTCCTAAGGCGATGGCTCCTATTACACCACCCCAAAACGAAAGCTGATCAATTCTTGTTATGTTGCCTATAACATATATGATAAGAATCATTTCCGCAAGAACTGAAATCATATGGCCAATACTGAATCCGGCTCCAACCCATCGGGATTTTCTTGTTGCATTGTGCAGTCTCACAAGATTATCTATAGCTGTGATGTGATCTACATCAAGTGCATGACGGAGACCTAGCAAGAACATTGGGAAAATCGATATTAGAATAAATGAAAATGTGTCTACCATTCTGTGATACATCTTTTTATGGTCATGAGTATTGCCAAAATATCAAAAGATGATACTTGTATTCAAGCTTTTCTTATTCCACTGAAAGAAGCACCAAGAATTGTTTGCCTCGAGATTGATAGAATATCAAAAATTATTTTCTTAACGTCTTTTGTTGTGCTTCCTAAAATGCGAACGACTGCTCCATTGTTGTTTGGAAAAGATGACGTACCTCCATAAATTTTATTCTTGTTTTTCATTTTTTTATTTATTTTTTCTTTCAGATGACTTACATATTTTTCTTTACAGAGAATGTATACGTTGGCAATAATCCCAAAATTATTCATTATACCAAACGATTCTAAATTTTCTTTCTTAGGTTCTAATTTCATTATATCAATAAATCTCAACTTTTCAACGTTATCCTTTGCTATTGTTTTGATATAGCAAATATCATATTCGAATGACTCACCACTTGCTACTCTGCCAGGTACCAGCATTTCTGAATATATCATTGTGGCGCTTTCATGAATCTTCAAATTAACTATCTGACAGAACCTAGAATTGCGGAATGGGATTATTTGATCTGGAATATATTCAAAGTAACATCCATCCGCTACCGCAATATTAACCATCTGAGTCGCAAAATCTTGTTCCATTTTATAAATCCTTGTCGCACCTTGTGTAGTAACATGAGCATATGCATGGTTACTAAGAGAAATATCAATTCTGTATCTATCACCTTGGAGTATTCCTCCAGAAGGTGATATAATATATATATAGGCCATTGATGGAATGCTCTCCTCAAGATACAACGCCCTTTGGATACAAAGAGGAACTTTGGCGTATTGTTCTTTTACAACCGTTTTTTTGCTTTGGATATCTTCTTCAAGACTAAATTGCACGATACCTATCTTTCCAGTTTTTTCAACACTCTGCTTGTGTAGTTTTGATTTGTATGCTAGGATTTCTGGTGGAATATCAATTGGCGTAGAAAATTTAAGATGGTCCAAATTTGTTAACCAGATATCTAGCTTTGAATATTTTTTGGAGCTTCGAATAGAACGTCTCGGATGATGTATGATGCTACATCATTTATTCCATCGCCTGCTTTAGAATTTACAAAGACAAATGGTTTACTGCCTCTCACTTGCCTGGCGTCATTTTCCATAATTTTAAGATCCGCTTCCACATATGGAGCAATATCTATCTTGTTTATAACTAAAAGATCACATGTTTCAATACCAAGACCCCTTTTTCGAGGATATTTATCGCCACCTGAAACATCTATCAAGTAAATGAAGTAATCTGCCAAGGCAGGGCTAAAAGTAGTTGTAATATTGTCGCCGCCACTTTCAATTATTATTAGATCAAGATAATTGTGCTTTGATTCCATTTCTTCAACCGCAGAAAGATTCATTGACGGGTCTTCTCTAACTGCAGTGTGAGGACAACCACCAGTCGCAATACCAACTACCAACTCTTCAGGTATAATACCCTTTTTAGTTGCAAGATTGTGTCTCATTCTATTTGCATCTTCCTTAGACACAACATCATTAGAGATTATACCGACTCTATATCCCTTGTCGTATAGTAAAGGAACAATACGCTCAATAAGCATTGTTTTACCTGATCCTACGGGTCCTCCTATTCCCACTCTAGGAATTCTTTTGTATGAAGGCACACAAGAATTAACTTTCAGTCAAGTAATAAACATTCTTGAATCCATCTGCTCGTGTTTCATCTGTATTATATCAATTGCCGGTGCAAACTGCCATATGCTAGAAAGAGGTTTTCCTATGTTTTCATTAACAGATACCAAAATAAATGGTTTGAGCTCGTGAATTATTTTTTGCGCATCAAAATGTTGTAATATCCCTAATCGAAGTGCAGCTCCAATAACACTTACGACAAAACCATATAACAACATTAATCCTGTCTTGTGTTTTGGAATATTCAGAGATTTGCATACCACCGCAAATGAAATTGGATATATTCCTGATGCATAACCATTAGTTACTGACTTCTGGTAAAGATTTAATATCTTATTTTGAGCGACAAAGAATCGCGTGCATCTAAGTAACTGAATACCGGATCTAACTGCTGCACTCCGAAGCTCCTCCATAAGCCGCATAGAGTAAAGAATTTGATCTGCTTCTATGAGTCCCTGTAAATCGGATTTCTCAACGCAGTGATATGCATTACCTAGGGCAACACAGTCCCCTGGAGCTAATTGTTGTTTTAGATAAACCTTTATTAAATTCAAAATATCTCTGGGCTTCAATTTCTTCTCATGAAAAATAAACTCTAGTCCATTAGACGTTGTATATAATCCCGTAGGAAAAAAAGAATCAGATAACTGAAGGAAGCTCAGATCCTCAACGCTTATTTCAGTGTTCATGGATGTTATAACCCGCATCTGGTTCAAATATTATGTTATGCTTGCTGAAATCAAGATTATCTCTCAAACTGAAAAAGAGTTTCTCAAAAAGTTCTAATTCAGAATCCGATTGTATGGGGAAAAAAATTTGTTCTCCAAGTATTTTTATTGGTCTATGCATATTGCCTATTTTATGTCCAATCTTTATGGCAACCTCTAGTATCCGATCCTTTGGTATATCCTTGTGTAAAGATATTACCAACACATCCTCGACAGTTCTCCTTATTACTATTATTTTTTCCTCTGTCAAAAATACCACGTCTCCATCCTGTAGGTGTGAACCATAAGGCAATGTAAGTGCAAGCTGTGTTCCTCTGTCAGAAACCTTTCTCATCCTGATTCTCTCCGATTCTAGTCGTGTGATTTTTACAGTTTCAACCCTGTCACTCTTAGACATATTCTCAAATTTGGATTTTAGGTCCTTGTCAAAATTAACATTTCCAATTAATTTATCGATCTGCAGCAATGTCAATAGTCGATTCTCCTCATTTTTAATTTTACTATATCATATTGTCACATGCTCATATTTTCACTTTACTCAAATCGAATCAACAATCTATAGGAAGCTGTATTTAGTATGCAATCAATTTGCAAAATATTCCATAACAATTTCAGGTTATCAGATCGCAAAATTAAGTCTAATCAGCGTGTCCATTAGTAATACAATGGATCCTATTGCTACACTGACTATCATGAAAGGAAACCCTGCTCTAAGAAATTGGTTGAAAGTGATCTTATAGCCATTTATTTCAGCCAATCCTGTGGCAACTATACCAGCACTTGAGCCTATTACTGTACCGTTACCTCCAAATCCAACTCCAAGTGATAATGCCCACCATAGAGGACTGATAGGGACGTTTCCAAAGACTGTAGCTATTGAATCAGTGTTGTACACGGCAAATATCAAAGGAATCATTGTCGCAGCAAATGGAATGTTGTCTATGAAAGCGCTTGCAATTGCAGAAACCCAGATAATTATAAAGAACATTGCCCAAGGATTACCACCACTTATTAGTAATGCAGTACTAGACAACAGGTCTATTAGACCGGCCTTTTCTGCACCACTAATGATAATGAAAAGACCAGCTAAAAAGATCAATGTGGCCCAATCAACTTGACTCAAGACGTTCTCAGGTCTCGACCTTGCCACTATCATAAGTATCCCAGCACCGCTCAGGGCTATAATGGAAGGTTCTATATTGATACTACCGTGTATGACAAAAAGAATAATGACTGCACTTAATACTGCTAATGATTTTTTTAATACTATTCTATCCTTGATGAGGACCGTTTCATCTTGAGATAATAGGTACTCAATGTTTTGTGGTTTCTGAGCAAGATCTTTTCTAAATAGAAATTTTAGAATAAATAGAGAAGCAACTAAAGAAAAAGCAATGGTAGGGCCCATATTAACAATAAATGAGCTAAAGTCTATATTTGCAGCGGATCCAATTAGTATGTTGGGTGGATCTCCAATCAGGGTTGCAGTACCTCCTACATTTGACGCAAGTACCTCCGCAATTATGAATGGAATTGGCGATATTTTAAGAGTCTTGAATACGGATACAGTTATGGGAACTATTAACAGTACGGTAGTAACATTATCGATAAACATAGAAACCGTTGCCGTAAAGATGCAAAAAAGGACCATCAGCTTCCACATATTTCCTTTTGACGCCTTACTCATCTTTATACCAAGATACTGGAACACACCAGTTTCCCCCAATATTGCAACGATTATCATCATTCCTAATAACAGACCAATTGTATTGAAATCGATAGCACTGATTACAAAGATAAAACTAGTAGACGCACTAAAGAGGCCCGTGACGATACCTATCAGTATCACAAATGCCGCTCCAACCATCGCTGCAGTGGTCCTATGAACTATTTCAAAAGAAAGCAAAACATAAACTGACAAGAGGGCTAAAGAGGTAAGTCTCAGTGGTAGTGTAATCTTAATTCCAACTAAATCTGGAATTAATAGAAAAAGTATTGCGGGAATTGCAAGAACAAAAAGTCCTATTACCCTTTTGTTTTTTACTAAAGAAAATGTCTCCGACGTCATGATTTTATTCCAACTGAATCGGTTTTCCAAAAAAAAGTAATATGTCTACTTGAATTTTTTATTGTTTGAAAATAGTGCATTAGAATGTATCCAGCAGGAAGTCCAAAACGACTCCTATATTATTTGGTGTTATAAAGGAGCCATTGTATCGATTAACCTTGCATTTGTTATCTGTCCATCTTTTTCATTAATCAAAAGGTCAACCGTATATTGTAGGCCATCAAGTAAGAAAGTAACTTGAGCGTCCCAAGCTTCTCTATTCTGTTCAGTTGGAAAGGGCAGAAGTGTTCTTATCTTAAAATCTTCAATATTGCTCCCATAAAGTGCCTCTGTCGCTTTTTTTGCTGCTGTTTCGACTTCTTTTTCCGTGTGGACGGGATTCATAAATCAAAATGTATTTGCAAAATATATAAGCATTATTATTTTAATTGATAAATTGAAAAACTAAAATAGATTGTAAAGACGTGACAATGATAGCTCTTTTGCAGACTCGGTAGTCGCTATGTTTCCATCTACTTTAACCACATAAGTTTCTGGATCGATTTCTATTTTAGGTATCAGATCATTGTACACCATATTTTTCTTGGATATATTGCGACAGTTTTTAACTGGCAAAAGTTTTTTCTTTAGCCCTAATTTCTTTTGAAGCCCGTTTCTTATTGCCATCTTTGAAGTAAATGTTACTGAAGTAGAATATTTAGCTTTACCCATGGCTCCAAACATTGGTCGATAGTATACAGGCTCTGGAGTTGGGATGGAAGCATTTGGATCACCCATGAGAGAATATGCAATAAAACCTCCTTTAATAATGAGCTTGGGCTTTATCCCAAAAAATTGTGGTGTCCACATTACAATATCGGCCATTTTCCCTCGTTGAAGTAAACCAACATAATCCGAAATTCCATGTGTTATTGCAGGATTAATGGTAAGCTTTGCTAGATATCTTTTAACACGTAGATTGTCATTATCGCCTTTTTCTTCTTTTAGTCTTCCTGACATTTTTTTCATTTTATCTGCAGTTTGCCAAGCTCTAGTTGATACCTCACCAACTCTACCCATGGCCTGACTATCAGAAGAATACATGCTAAGAGCTCCTATATCATGCAACACATCTTCAGCGGCTATTGTTTCAGCTCTTATTCTTGATTCAGCAAATGCCACATCTTCTGATATCGCAGGGTTTAGATGATGACAAACCATCATCATGTCAAGATGTTCTTCAAGAGTGTTTACAGTAAAAGGTCTTGTTGGATTGGTTGATGAGGGTAATATGTTTAGTTCTCCGGCAATTTTCAGTATATCAGGTGCATGTCCCCCACCAGCACCTTCCGTATGATACGTATGAATCGTCCTACCCGAAATAGCTTTGATTGTATCATCTACATATCCGCATTCATTCAGGGTGTCGGTATGGATTGCTACCTGGGTATCTGTTTTATCTGCAATCTTAAGTGCGGCATCAATGGTTGCCGGAGTAGACCCCCAATCTTCGTGAAGTTTCAGACCACAAGCCCCTGCATTAATTTGCTCTAGGAGGGAGGGTTCTAATGAGTCATTTCCTTTTCCTAATAATCCAAAGTTCAATGGAAATTCATCCAAGGATTCTAACATTCTATGAATATTCCATGGTCCCGGACTACATGTCGTAGCTTTAGTACCTTCAGATGGACCTGTTCCCCCACCTATCATCGTGGTAGTACCGCTGCATATTGCTTCTACGATTTGCTGGGGTGAAATAAAATGTATATGTGTATCAATGGTTCCTGGAGTGCAGATGGTGTGTTCGCCTGAAATAACTTCTGTATTTGAAGAGACAATCATGTTATCAGATACTCCATCCATCACATTGGGATTTCCGCCCTTGCCTATTCCTAAAATTAATCCATTTTTGATACCAATATCTGCCTTGATAATACCCATTAATGGGTCCATTAGTATAGTATTTGTGATCACAAGATCCAAGGAATATTTGCTTTCTATCCCACTTGCCTGTCCCATTCCATCCCTGATACTTTTGCCCCCACCAAAAACAAGTTCGTCACCATAAGTTATCAGATCTTTTTCGATCTCTATTATAAGATCTGTATCTCCAAGTCTAATTTGGTCTCCCTTTGTCGGTCCGTAGAGCTCCACATATTGTTTCCTAGGAATTTTTAGAACCATGTCTATTTTGCTTCCAAGAAACCTTTTTTCTTTAACCTTAATAGAGATATTTCTTTCTGTTTATTTGATAGTTTACCATTAACAAGACCATTAAAACCAAAAACAATTTTTTTCCCACCGTATTCGGTCAATTCTACAATTCTTGAATCACCCGGTTCAAACCGCAGTGATGTTCCTGATGGAATATTGAGATGAAACCCGAATGTTTTGCTCCTTTGAAACATTAGGGCCTTGTTTGTTTCGAAAAAATGTGTGTGAGAGCCTATCTGAATAGGTCTATCGCCTGTATTTGTCACATTAATTTTTATTGTTTTCTTTCCTACATTGGCCAGAATTGGATTCTTAGATATAAAATATTCGCCGGGGATCATGATTTACTTGCTCCATTATTCATATAATAGGATTGTGAACGGTCACAAGTTTGGTACCATCATTAAAGGTTGCCTCTACTTGGACACTTTGTACTAATTCAGGTACACCGGGTAATACATCATCCTTTTGTAACACATGTCTTCCGGATTTCATAAGATCAGAAACTGACCTACCATCCCGTGCACCTTCAAGAATATGATCTGCAATTAATGCTACCGATTCAGAATAATTGAGTTTTAAGCCTCTTGTTTTTCTCTTTCGTGCAACCTCCGCACTAATAAAAATGTATAATTTATCAATGTCTCGTGGGGAAAGAAACATTCTAAATTCAAAATTTATTATAAAGTCATATATTTATAATTGATCTCAATTTATGAATTCAAGATTAGTCTTCCATGGAGCGTAAAAATATGCAGTTATTTGGTAATGGTGTAAAGAGAAGCTACGGTACTGGAGCCAGAAGATATAATCTTCTTGCTGCAAGATTGATTGCTGATCTTGTGAAGGGTTTTTTGGGTCCCCGAGGACTTGAAAAAATGTTTATTGATATTCTTGGAGAAATGACCGTTACTAAGGATGGTGCCACATTCCTAAGAAAGATTGACGTAGAACATCCTGCCGCCAAGGTAATAATTGAAGCGTCCAATGCACTGGATAACTCCGTAGGTGATGGTACTACGTCAGTTGTGGTCCTTGCCGGAGCACTCGTGGAAAAAGCAGAAGAACTATTGGAAATGGGGATTTCGCCTACAATAATTTCAGATGGTTATCACAATGCCTTGCGTATGGCAATTGAAATTGTAAGGACAAACGCTATACAATCAAGCAATTTTGATAGAAAGATAATGAAATATCTTGTTGATACTTGTTTGAGATCAAAAGCAGTTTCTCATATTACTGAAGAAACAATGATTCCCAGTCTTGTTGTCGATGGGATATGTACGATTGCTGACTTTGCAAAAAGTTATCTCGAAGTAGACGATATAAAAATTGAAGAAAAAATAGGAAATAGTTCTGAAACTGAGCTTATTCATGGAACTGTAATAGACAAGACAATAGATGATTCTTCGATGCCTCGAATTATTGAAAATGCGCAGATTTTGCTTATTGACAGCAATATTCAAGATGAACGCACTAAAACTGATGCGGAAATTAGAATTTCAGCCCCTAGCGACGTAGCACTATTTCTTGATACCAAAACTCGTAACCTAATTCAAAAGATTCAAAATGTAATAGAATCTGGTGCAAATGTTATTTTTTCCCGCGGAGGAATTGATCCTCTTGCTTTGAATCATTTTGCCAAGAACAGAATCTTAAGCGTTAGAAGAGTTAAAGAAAATGATTTATTATGGTTGGAAAAGTCTACAGGAGCCAGAGTTGTCAGAGATCTAGATAGAATAAGCACCACTGATATTGGTTATGCTGCAAAGGTTTACGAAAAAATGGTAGGTGATGATAAAATGGTGTTTGTTAATGGGTGTAGAAATCCAAAGTCAATTACATTTCTTTTGCGTGCTAGTTCAATGAAGATCCTTGATGAATTTCATCGCACAATCCTTGATTCTATTTATGTTTTGAGAAATTTTATAATGCTACCAAAAATAGTGCCTGGAGGTGGTGCGGTAGAATCATTCATTGCTCGGCTCGTTAAGGAACGATCGTATCTATATTCTGGCAAGGAACAAATTGTAATACAAAAATTTGCAGAAGCGCTTGAAGAGATTCCACTAACAATTGCCAGAAATGCTGGTATGAATACTATAGATATAGGGACGCGTCTGAGAGAAAAGGTCTATTCTCAATCTCTTCTAAAGAATAAGAAAGTATCGAAAATGGATCTTGCATACAACAATAATCATGATTGGTATGGAATCAATGCGATTGAAAGAAAAATTGACAATATGATGAATCTGCATGTCATAGAGCCGCTAATGGTTAAGGAACAGATCCTTATTACTGCAACAGAGGTAATTAATCTTCTTTTAAGAGTGGATGACGTACTGATGAAAAAACCAGTAGACACACATGGGCATACGCATACCCATTTAGACGGTACCACACATTCTCATAAGGGAGGAAGTAAACCACATGATCATTTTGATAGATTGGGAAAACAACAGCGACCTATGCATCACTATTACTGATCTAGATACAATAATACTTCATAATCATAGTCTATTTGACATCAATTGAAATAATATTTTGGCGTTCCTAGTACAACTTTCTACCACAACAAAATTTGAATTAGTGCATTACTAGTGTCAGAAATCAAAAGCTAGATCCTTTCCACTAGGAAGCAAGAATATAGCTTGTAGTTGAAATAGGCTCTTTTATTGTTAGGATTAGTCTTTGTCTCCCCTCAAGCTTTATGTTAAAATTGATCCTTCTGAGACTTTCTGGCACCCCTATCATGACTTGATTCGGTGTCAAGAGCCTTGAAGCATGTGCTATTATTTCACTTTTTTTCTTCTTCAAACGCAATTCATCCATAATATATTTAAGATAAATGTAAAGTGTCTCGTTGATGTTTATCTTCATTTTTCTTGATAGTTTATTCTTTATAGTCTTGATGGAATTTGATAGAATCATGTAGTCTGTCTTATTGTGAAACTGATAAATTCTTGTGAATGGAGCTGTGTCGGGTTCTCCTTGCACTGTAATTGTCACATTTATCAGACTAGTCTACCCAGCCCATTACTTATTTTTTGGCGTCTTTACCATAGCTTAGTGGAGGTCTCTTTGGAGCTTTGGCCTTGGTTCCTTTACCAAAGTCATAAGTATTACCCAATCCCCTGTAGAATTTCGGTCTCACTGGATCTCCTTCAGTCAATCCCTTCTTTGTTAGTGATAAGCCTGCAAGTAGTTCGACAATCAGTCTGTTTGCTAGACCTGAGGTGATACCACCATTATATGAATTACCATCACTTACGTCATAATTGGGAGCTACTTCAACCAGATCAAACGCAAATCTATCTGGATCAAACGAGGTAGAAAGAAGCCGCATCAATCGCATACCCTCCCTTGATGTCAGACCGTTTGGTTCTGGTTCTCCTGTACCAGGAGCATAAGCAGGATCGAAAGTATCAATATCCCAACTTATATAGACTGCATCGACATTATCGTTCGCTCTGTCCGCAGCCTCCTTTGCTATTTTATCAATACCCAGTTCTTCAACATCTAGCATTGTGAACCATTGAAAGTCCTGGTCAGCCATCCATTTATACAAGTCTGGACCGGGCCAATAACCACGTGGTCCTATCAAAGTATAGTTCTTTCCTTTAAGACAGCCAAGCTCCATTATTCTTCTTATATGCGCTCCATGATCATACTTGAAACCGGTCAATCCTTGTGGCGCACAATCGGCATGTGTATCAATATGAATCATTCCTATATTCTTATACTTCTTTGCGAATGCGCGGACGTTTGCAAAAGTTATTGAATGATCTCCACCCAACATAATTGGAATGCCGTCTAAATCAAGAACTTGTTTTACCTTATCTGTCATTCTCCTGTGTGATTCCACAACATCGCCAGGAGAGACTACTACATCGCCATAGTCAACACTCCTAAAAACTCCAAATGGATCAACACCTGTTTCTATATTGAAATGTTCATATGGTGGTGACGGCACCGTAGAAGCCGCTCTAATTGCACGTGGTCCGTATCTTGCGCCAGGACGAATGGTAGTACCAAAGTCAAATGGCTCTCCAATTATTGCTACATCTGGTTTAACGCTCTTCAATTCTTCGTGGCTTCTTATCCACGGTAGTTTCAAAAAGGTAGGTATGCCCACAAAAATTGGCTCGTCGTTACCTTTGTAAGAATTACCGTAAAATTCCATACCCATTTTTTGTCTATCTTTTTAATCGCAGTGTATTTTTTAAATATTGCTAAGTAATTGTATGTAGTTCAACTACTATCACAAATTCATTTTTAATTCACTTGGCAAAGTCCATCCAAATACTCTACAATAGTTGTTGTTTTTTAGAAATAATAATTGTAAGCTATTCAGTAATTGTAAATTCCTCATTTATTTTACGTTTTTCTAGTTAATCCTTATATATATAGTCCAATAAAATGGGATGATGGTATCACTTGACTGGTATGGAGTCGGTGTTATTGCTTTTTTAGCCGCATCTTTAATTGTTGGAACATTAACCTCAAGGCTTGTAAAGAAAAGCAGTAAGAGGTTCATGGTTGCCGGTAAGAGTCTACCACTTTTTTTTGTAGGTACAATGTTGGCTGCTCAAGCAATAGATGGAAATTCTTCTCTTGGTAATGTTTCCCTGGTCTACCAATTTGGTTTTTGGGCTGGAGCTGTCATTCCAATTGGGCTTGGTATATGTTTGATACTTACAGGGGCATTTTATGGTAAAAAATTGAACAAGATGTCAATGCTTACTCTTCCTGACTTTTACTACAGAAGGTTTGGAGCCGGTGCAGAAGGTATCTCGGGTGTAATTATGATGATTAGCTTTATAGTTCTCGTAGCTGGTAACTTTGCTGCTAGTGGATATATTCTTACTGCAGTATTACATATTGATTTCTTTTGGTCAATGCTCATAGCTGCACTAGTTGTACTGGTGTATACTTTTGCTGGTGGCCTCTTCTCCTCGGCGTATACTGATATATTCCAAATTTATCTAGCAATAGGTGCATTTTGGGCTGCTTTCATATTTTTTGCTGGAGGATTTGCAGGAATTGATTTTGGTACTATTCTAGGTAATGCACCACCTGCTTACCTTGATCTTTCAGGACTAACTGACATGAGTAATGGCGCACTTGTTAATTGGGCAGGAATTTTGGCTTTAGCTTTGGGTGATATAGTCGCCCTTGATTTTATGGAAAGAGTTTTTGCGGCCAAAGATGGCAAGACAGCACAAAGGGGCGCATTTATGGGCGGTGGATTGACATTATTTACAGTCATTCCCACAAGTATGATGGGTATAGTAGCGTTATATTTCCTCCCAAATCTTGCTGATCCATTTACGGCATATCCTGACTTGGCCATAAATCACGTACCATTTGCAATAGGAATTGCTCTTCTAATGGGGGTATTGGGGGCATCTATGTCAACAGCAAATGGGGGACTACTCGCAATATCCAGCGTCATGTCAAGAAACATTATACAACGAGACATATTGAAAAAATGGTTCAAAAAACCAGCTATGGACGATAAAAAACTATTGAGAACCACAAGGATATTTACCATTCCAATGATGGCTGCTGCACTTATTCTGGGATATTTATTGCCACAACCCGGTGTCTACCTCATCTTAGCCTTTGATATTGTATTTGCTGGTGCATGGGCGCCTCTTACTTTGGGTCTGTTTTGGAAAAAATCAAATTTACCTGCTGCGCTCACATCTTTGATCTTAGGATCTTCTCTCAGATTGTTGTTGTTTTATGTTATTCCACCAGAACTTGCTGGTCTTGATACAATGATACCACCGGTCGTATCGTTTGTAGCATTTGTAGTAGTAGCACTTGCAACACAGAAAAAGCATCCGGGAATAGAGAGACATGGTGTTATAGAATATGTTCCACCTGAAGAAGATATAATATTGGGTCAAGACCTTAAAGGCTATACAAGTCCAAGTGGATTGAAATTTTCCTGACAAAAAAGATGTGTACCTCAAGTGCGTATTTGCAGTTAGCTCTACATTACTGTCCTCAGGTCAAACAGATGTAGCAATTAGTAAATATAAGGAATTCAGCACGGATCGTCTATCGCAATGTTGTTACGTAACAAGAAACAGATAAAAAATATTAATGATGTAAAAGAGCAAATAGCCAAATTAGTTTTAAATCAACATAGACAAATTGAAACTAATTTAAATGCATCTGTAATGGAGATCCAAAAACTTCTATCCGAAATTTCAGAATTCAATGATAGTTGGACTAAACTTCCCAGTGTATACAGAATTGCGTGGATAAGTATTCCTGATGATACTGTTAAAAATATCACTTTTAAAGAGAATATTGAATTACCTAATGTAGATCATGATTTGGATCTCATCATCAAGATGTTAAATCACAGGCGAGAGAAAAAAAATCTAAAAGCATCCAGTACGTCTCTGTTTATCCATCCTGATGAAATATCACTTGCCAATAAGGATGGAAAATTTCCTTACGAAAGGGCAAATATAATTTCTCAAATTGCGGTAGTATTTCAGAAAGGGAGAATAAAGTATGTCGGATTAGTAGTTGATAGAAATTACGTATTGCTTCAAAATAACTTATTCAGACGATTCCTTAATAGCACTATAGATAAGATAGCACTATGTAATAGTAGTATTTTTAAAAGCAGTATTCTGTAAAGGTATAAAGATAAGAATAAATTCAGACTACTTACTAACATGGAATAATCATTGTCTTCAATTGTATCGGTTTCGAAACAATTATCACATAAATTGTTAACTTTGGACATTGATGAGGGAATACGAATAGAATCGACTAAGAATAGGAAGAAGAAGAAAATGTACATTAATAAGAGAACGTCAGGATGTTTTGTTCTTGAAATAACATACCCAGATTCAACTGATATGACAGAAATTAGATTTTGTAGTGATATTAAATATATTCATAAATTAATTGAAAATATTTTTGGAAATGAATATTCTGTTACCATTTATTAAATTTAGTATAGAACTGGGCTTCATCAACTAAATACTTTGGCTTATTTTCATAAATATCAAAAGAGGAGACTAATAATTTACGATATGAGACTTGCCACGAATGCATTAGATGAAATGGTAATTATCCAAACACAAACTGGACACTTCCCCAATCTTCCCAACGAACAGCTGACAATTTAGTTTTTGCAACAACAACATTATCGTCCCGTATTTGCATGAGCTGATTTGCTAATTGATCGTGTTCTAGTCACTCAAAATCTTAATAATTGGATGAAAAACGAAGTAAAAACTAACCTCGATTTATTTTATCCTCAATTTATTGCATCCATCTTATCCTAAATTAATTAGAATACTACTTTTATCTAGATATCTGTACTTCTATAGTTGAAACATTTCGCTCTTTACCATCTTCAGATAGGATTACTTGTGATCCTATTTTTACAGATCCAATTTTATATCCCATGTTATCCATACGTTTAACAATAATTTGTGCTACGTCTACCGCACGAGTTATACTTCTTCCTCTGGCTTTAACAAACACTGATGGTTCGTTTGCTAATTGAACCAATGTTGCAGTCACATAGGTCATCAAAGGTTTCTTTCCTATCAAAATTTCATTACTTGCCCTTCTTGTTTCAGCCCTGGAAGTCATGTTATTAGAGCGATTCTAAAATCCTAAATATATTAGTTGTTGATTTGTCATTCCTTAGAATGTTTTGACAGTATGTCCTCCAAATTATTTGGATCATTGATTATTTCTTTAACTACTAGAGGATCGTCTACTTCGTAACAATGCGTGAGATTTTCTTCATCTTTATAAAAAATATAGACTTTGTCCTCATAAATACAGTAATACAATTTATCAACAATCATATTTTCGGGTTTTATCTTGATACCGTCCTTTTCAGAAATAACAGGATATTCCAATAATTCTATTATTTATGGAATAAAATAAATTCTATACGGAATTCTGGGTAAAGTTATTAATAAAAATGGCTTAATAAACTAAATTTTTATGTATGAACGGATTTCATAGTTCATTGTTTCCCAAAACTGTAAGGTCTGATATCCATTCAATTGATTCGGTTATATCCAATTCAGTTAATTTAATAAATCGTGCTTTCACAGGACCTTCTTTTAGATCATAAATTTCTGAAGGTGAGTTTGTCCCTGTTGACGAGTAATATTCAGCTGATGTATATTTTTTTCCATCATTTGAAAATTCTAATGTGAAGAATTTTATCTTATTGTCTACGTTTGCAAAGGTCACTTTAATACCACATACATTTTGTTGTTGTCCTAAATCGAATGCAGTCCATCTTGGTTTAGATATTGAATTATTAGAGCTCACGTCAGAGTTGTTAACCTTTATATCAGTTTGGACGTCCGCTATTGGAATTTCATTATATTCACAATTGTTAGTCTGTTCTTGATGAATATCAGGGAGATTTAGCTCTTCATGTTGTTCATTACCCAAATCCACCATGTTACCATATTGATTTAATACATGTTCCTCTGTAGGAGATGTTTGATCGAAATTAGATGAATTAGCATCATTAGATTGGAAATTTCCATATGAATTATCATTAGCATTCATGATATTATTGTTATCAGTTGATAGATCCACTTCCTTTACTTCAGGCTTCTTAACTTCTATCAAGCACGTATATGTTACATATCTTCCGTCAGGAAATATGACTCTTAGCTCTAATGTATTTGGCCCATAGACGTCAGCAAAACTGAATTGATTTTTTCCGACTCTATGAAGTGGAGTCATTTCTGTTGTGTCTGCATCATAGTCAACAAAAAATGCATTCATTTCGCGTGGTTTTGTGATAAAACTAAAAGAAATATTTTCGTCTGATGGTATCTGGACTACTGGTTGGAAATCATCTGGTAAATGTGGGAAATTAATTCTTTTTAAATCTTCATTCTCCACAACTACGAATGGTGACATTTCATAGGATTTACTATTGTATACCATTTTAGCGATTGGGACATCGCTATTCTCTGTGCTGTTATTTTCCCCACCCTGTGCGATATTATCTACAGGTGAATCACTTTTTGGTTGAGACTCTCCGTTAACTGACAAAAGTACGGTACTTTCAAGAGCAGTTACGAATATCATAACTAAAAGTGATGAGAGTAAAACATACTTTTTATTCTGATACAATGATTTTATCAAAACTGAATTCAAGACCTATTGGTAATCCTTTATATTTACGTAATGTCGAAAAAATTACTGAAATCAACAACGAGAAAATAAATTCATTGACTATAAGATATTACCATAATATGTATGAAACCTACTATTACTATCCAAAAACAAGTCTGATCTCTAAATTTTCACATATTGTATGCCGGCAGCTGGAATAATTTTTTATTCTAATAATTGTTTAACGTGAAGTAGTATTGAATGAGAATATTTCTTCAAATGAGATAGGAAAAAAAATAATATTTCATATTGATTTTGATTATTTTTATGCACAGTGTGAAGAAATAAGAAAACCAGAATTGAGAAATATTCCAAGTGTTGTTTGCGTTTATTCAGGACGAGAAGAGGATTCTGGAGTGGTCAGCACCTGTAATTATGAAGCAAGAAAATACGGTGTTAAGGCGGCCATGCCAATAAGGTTAGCAAAGTCCAAATTAAAAAATGTAGAAGCAATTTTTCTTCCTACAGATATGCCATATTACCATGACATATCCAGAAACGCGATGAGGATAATTCAGAATTATGGAGAATTATTTGAACAAGTCAGTGTTGATGAGTGTTATGTAGATTTTACAAAGATCACCAATTCAGATTTTGATGATGCAAAGATTTTTGCCAGCTCCCTACAAAAAAATATCAAAGACCAGATTAACTTGACTTGTTCTATTGGAGTTGGACCTAGTAAACTGATATCAAAAATAGCATCAGGTTTCAAGAAGCCTAATGGAATAACAGTTGTCACTCCTAAAGATGCTAAGAATTTTATTTCAATTTGTAAGATCGAGGATATACCTGGAGTAGGTCCAAAAACTATCAGGAAGCTGGAATCATTGGGAATTAGGTCCATTTCTGATATATCAAAGAAAAGTATTTTCGAATTGAGGGATACCTTGGGGTACAAAAATGCAACTTTTTTAGTTAATGCATCAAATGCAATCGATTATTCCCAGATAAAAGTACGTGGATCATCAAAACAAATTGGTAAAATAGTTACCTTAAAAAAAAATATAGCTGATTTTGAACAGATCAACTTAACGGCTGCCAATCTTTGTACATCAGTTTATGAAAACCTAAGGATCAAAAGACAGGCTTTCAGAGTGCTTAGTATAATTTTAATTTTAGAAAACCTTCAGCATATTTCATTTTCGAAAAGTCTGAAACTATATTCAGCATCTTTTGATGAATTGCATAAAAATTCATTATCTATTATAAACGAGATGATTAACAACAATTCTATATCGCTAGACAACATCAGGAGGATGGGTGTTGTGGTATCTGACCTTAAAGATGTATCTGGACAGGACTCGTTATTGAATTATTTTGAAAATTAAATTTTTTCAAATTGTAGCAATCTTGAATACCTAGTAAAAATAAATTCGCTTCTTTACATTCGGGTTACGTGTTGTTTTTAAAAGTCAATTTACAATGATAGAACGTTTAGTGATTCACTGATTAGATCCTTTACAACTTTGTTTGATATTGATTTTTTTATTTTTGCGTTAATGAAATTTGGTTTGCCACCTCCTTTTCCTATTTCTTGTTTCTTTCCTAGGTTCTCAAAAATTTTAACACAATCTAAATTAACATCACTACTCCTTGCAAATACAAGACTAGCCAAATCATAGTCATCTGTATTAACTAAAATAACAATAGTTCTTGCTTCCAGTATCTTTTGTCCTACAAAAGTTTGAACCATTCTCCAATCCATATTGTCCAAGATTTTGGATATCACAGTTATACTTTGCTTATCAAAATACTGACTCTGTATACTAGTTAATATTTTATTTGTTAATTTTTTCGACTGGTCATAAAACTGTTCTCTTTCTTTATGGAGCTTCTTAATAGTCCCCTCTACAGTATTATAATTTGCTCCTACTTCATTACAAATACTATGAATTTTTTCTGTTATTTTAACTGCTTCATCCATTGCATTTTTACCAACCATAAACCTAATTTCATAATCAGAACCATTCATGGACATACTAGTTACCAAAAAAAATATACATTCAGATAAGTTACTAACATGTTCCATTGAGCATGCCGCAACATCATGGTTTTCTATTTCAACTACAGTAATTTTATCCGCATATGTCAACCTTTGTTCATTGGCTCTTAAATCAGGAATTTCCTTTTTGGCTTCAGTTAATGAAGAGAATGAATGGTGTAGTATGTTTCGGCCTTCCACTATGAGGCGATTAACTTCCTTCTCGGCTGAAAGGATCTTGTCAAAATCAAGATCTAGATCCGAGGATTTTATGAAAGCAATATTGTATGAATCCCTATGTTCAACTTTTCTCACAGTCAAACTCTTGTTTAATATTTTTTGCAACGAACCTATGAAGGCATGTTCAGCAGTATGTGCAGCGCTAGTATTCATATCCATCACAAAAGCTTTTCTTTATTTTTGTTTTTTGACCTCATGTACATAGATAAACCAAAATTAACCAAATCAATTATATGTTTCAAAATTGTTTTACTGTGAATCCTATTTACCTAGAATTTTTTAATGTCAATTCATTTTATTTGAGTTATTGATGTACATGAGCATTAAGGCATTAATTATCGATGAGGCTGCAGCACTTCCACCTTTTCTTCCAATATTTGTAATAAATTCTACATCGGTCCTTGATAGCTCGAATTTTGATTCTGCGGCAGAAACAAATCCTACAGGTATTCCAATAACAAGTGATGGCATTGCTTCACCTTCCCTTATCATTTTAATTACTTCACATAAAGCGGTTGGAGCATTGCCGATTGCCACGATTCCACCATCAATTTCTTTTGATGAATATCTCATTGCCAGTGCCGACCTAGTCTTATTCTCACTTTTGGATATCTTGAGTACCTCATTATTTGATATATTACATAAAACACTGGCTCCAATTTTTGCAACAGATTTTTTGTTTATTCCTGACAGTACCATATCAACATCAACAATAATGAAACGTCTTTTTTTAAATGCCTCAAAAGCATTTTCTATGGCATTAGTTGAAAAGATAATTCCACTTTTATCAGGTTTTGCAAAATCAAAGTCAGCGGTAGCATGAATCACACGTCTTACAACATTCCATTGTAATGTATTATAACCATGAGCTCCTATCTCTGATTCAATTATTTTCATACTTTTTTCTTCTATACCCAGAGAAGCTTCTGACATATCCCTAGACTTTGCCCTAATTGCCCTCTTCATTGTGTCATTACTTTCAGCCAATTTTTCCCTCAGCCTCTTTGGCTCTTTCAAGTACCATTTTTACTAGTTTTAGGTCTACTCCAAAATGCTCTGTAATATATACTTGAATATTTTCTAAATTATATTTTGCTAGGGCAGAATTGATATCTTTTACAACATCATTTTTTATGTGGGCTCCTTTGTGTAGAAAGTAGGGAACTATTATCATTACCTTGGGATTGCTGGAAATTATCTTTTCAATTCCATTATCTATTCGTGGTTCATCCAATTCCAGAAAACAAAAAGTAACACTCCTAAAATATGGTTTTAATTTATCAACCGTGTGTACAAACGCAGTCCTAGCACTCTTGTCACTGCTGCCGTGACCTATGACAAGTATATCACATTTGGCGTCTGTCAGTACTATCTTATTTTTTTCTCTAGTAAAATTAATTCTATCTATTATGAGAGAAGTAAGTGAAGTATGATAACTCAGTGGTTTGGCAATCACTACTTTTATCTTTTTATCATGGCATATTTTGGCAGTCTTTTTTACAGAATCTTTGAGCTTCATCCCAGGATACAAGAAGTAGGGCATGACAGTAATAGAATCGACATTGTTTGACATACATGTGTTAATTCCCTCTTCAATGTACGGAGGTATAACTTCAAGGAAGCAATGACCTACATAGGCGTACTCACTTTCTTCCTTAATCATTGTACACAATTGCGAAAGTTCTTCTTTGGCCTCAGGTTCCCTGCTGCCTCTATCGATTAGTAACAGAGCCTTATTCATGATAATTACTTGCCTTACCATAATTTATACGACAAATTGCAACTGTCAAGTTGGGAGGGAATTTTTGCTTCGTAACTATCAGCTTACCACCTGAGCTAAGTATGGATGAAGCTTCCGAAACGCTTGATGTTCCTTCATATTTTTTTACGATGTCTGAGGGATTTGGGACCATCACCTTATCAAGTTTCTCTTTATCAAAAAACTCTAGACGAATTCCATGTTTATCCGAATATGATCCTAGTGAATTAGGAGACTTGCCCCTATTTATGGTTGAGAAATTTCTGATGCTAAGAAAAGACAATCCATTTTCTTCCAACACTTTCATAATTCCATTCTCTATATCTTTCTCAGTTGTATTCCAGTGAAAGCCCAACCCTACAACAAGGCTCTTTGGTCTATAAATGACAGATTTTCTAAGTAGCAATGGATCAGTTATGATTTTATCAGAAATTATTAATCCGGCCTTGAAATTATCTGATTTCAATTCATCAATATTTTCTACTGCTGTTACATTTTTTGGTAATTCTTTATCCCACCATTTTGTTTCACCACTATCTTGGTAAACTCCTATTTTTTCTTCATTTACCATATGAGCACTAACCTTAGTAACGTTTTCAAAATTTTCAATATGCCATTTAAAGTTGTTCCCTAAAAGATCTACTGCTATTGTTTCATTAACATCTGCAGCCGTGGTGATTACAGCTGTCGAATTCAAGATATCTGCAATTGATTTGGATAAAGCGTTGGCACCCCCCAAGTGACCTGAGAGTGCACTGATCACAAAATTAGCCTTATCATCAATGACGATGACTGCTGGATCTGTCTTCTTATCTGCCAGAAGATTTGATATCAAACGAATTACAGCTCCCAGTGAAAAAATGCATATAATACTATCGTACTCTTTGAAAATTTCTTCAATCATATTCTTTGTATTTTTTTCAAACCAGATAATCCCATCGGAAGAATCTTTATGCTTTGATTGTGCATAAATAGTTGCTGATGGAATTTTATCTTTTATCCTTTTTGATATGTTGATTCCATTTTTAGTAATACAAATAATAGCAATCTTGCTACTCATTCAATACTCTATAAAATTTATTCAAATAATATACTTTATGCTGATTCCGCATCTTTAAAAAATATAAATATTCAAATATTCAAACAACAATATTGCTGTTGAATTCAAATGACATTAACTTTCTTTTGTAAAAGGAATCGTCATACTGAATGTCCTGGTGAATGGCCAATAGGCGATTCATGCGGGTCAGATCATGACTGCTCCTTTGATGTAAAGATGTCAAAATGTGAGTGCTCTTGTCATGTATAGATTAAAGTATATTGATTATGTTATGTAAATTAGTCAGCCTCCTATTTTGATTATTTTTCACAAAAAAAAGATTTTACCGGGGTCAGAAACTGGTTTTTCGATCACTTCTATTTCAAACAGCCACCACATCATCATACCCCGTTAATAATTTATTATCTATTGATTTCATTAATTCTTTAGCTTTTCGCCTTATTGAATCATTAATCTTGATAAGAACTAATCCTTTCAGTGGCTGACCATAACATACTAGCGAGTTGCTCGGTGCAAAATAACATGCAGGAAGTGTCAACAAATCCTCTTCACCAACAACCTGCAAGATAAAATTCTTCTCACTTGAAAGGGCAAATTTGATTTTAGTAATTGCTTCCTGCGTAATAGATCCAGCGGGATTAATACATGAAATTTTCGTTGTGTTTTTGGCTTTTAGATGAAGCATTATATCAGCCAAGGTTGATTTTTTTTTTTGCCTTCTCTCAACTCCGTCAATTATGGCTAGGTCAGGAAAAATATCAAAGGAAATAAGTTTGTCAGTAGAACGATCACCTACCGTTATTATTTTATGCTTTTTGCCCACAATTTCTTTTCTTATTTTTTCTTCCGTGATATTATTATCTAAAATTAGCTTACCCAATGGTTTCTTTAGTTCTTTAAGAATATCAGGCGGTATTGACACTTTGAGTTTCTTTTGGTTGTTCACTTGCAGATTTTTCTTGATCTTGCAATTCAGTAGCGATTATACTGATCCTTCCAGCAACGGTACGAGCAATTTTGTCGAATATTAGTGCCTGATTATTATTTGGTTCTGAAATTGTTACTGGGTTACCTGTGTCACTTGCTGTCATTATCTGTTGATGGAGGGGAATTTCACCAATGAAAGGAACATTGAACTGTTCACTAACTTTCTGACCGCCTCCAGTACCGAAAATACTAATCTTGTTATTACAATGTTGACATTCTAAATAGCTCATATTTTCTATTACTCCTATAATAGGTACGTTTAATTTGTTAAACATGCCTACGGCCTTTACTGCCACATTCATTGCTACATCTTGAGGAGTAGTAACAATAATTATTCCAGTTATAGGTATTGTTTGAGCTAACGTTAAAGGTGCATCTCCAGTACCAGGTGGTAAATCAATTATTAAATAGTCAAGCTCGCCCCAATTCACATCAGTTAGAAATTGTTTTACAATTCCAGACACTATCGGTCCTCTATAGATGCCTGCTTGCTGTGACTGTTCATAAAAGAAACCCATTGAAATAACTTTTACTCCTTGTGCCAGGACAGGTTCTATTTTATTATTAATTATTTCGGGGGCGTTTTTAAGTCCTAACATCAGAGGAATGCTTGGACCATAAATATCAGCATCTAATAAGCCAACTTTTGCACCTGTCTTTGATAAAGTCAGAGCGAGGTTGACAGAAACCGTTGTTTTTCCGACACCGCCTTTACCACTTGCAATAGCAAGTATGTTTTTGACACCTGGAAGCAATTCATCCATTGAAATTGAACGCCCTTCCATGACTCTTGCAGTTACTTTAAGATCAAGATCCTTAATTCCCAAGTCCATCATAGAATTGCGAACGGATTGCTCTATTTCGCTATTAAATGGACATGCTGGTGTAGTTAGTTCTAATGTAAATCCAACTTTTCCTTCGTTAATTGTAAGGTCTTTTATCATGCCCATTGAAACAATGTCTTTATGCAATTCGGGATCTTCTATTGATTGTAATTTTGACATGATTTGCTCTACGGAGATCATAATATTGTACTCTCCTCAAGAATATTTAAATCATACAATGGTCTGGGTCCTTGATACTAAAAATCAAATATAATGAAAAGGTTCATAAATTGATAATTTAAACCAATTCACAATAAGTAATGTTTGCAATAATACACATGGATGATGTCGTAAGAATACCTCCCAGTATGATGAAAAAATCTCTCAATGAGACCACGATGGAAATTCTCAAAGAGAAATATGAGAG
>Ga0209897_1000008_pt1 | contig 65114 bp, 66 predicted proteins | sample GWRWN3_10_20_FD_187215 | JGI IMG/M metagenome (GOLD analysis project Ga0209897, IMG submission 187215) | Riverbed sediment microbial communities from areas with no vegetation in Columbia River, Washington, USA - GW-RW N3_10_20 (SPAdes)... | ecosystem: Environmental > Aquatic > Freshwater > River... | reverse complement strand
AAAAACATGCGGTTCTGATTCTATACTCTTCCATTAATTCTATCAATTTGCAATAAGCCAACAAACATTATAAAGCTGTTCTTGCTCGTGAAAATTGAAATACAGTTAAAACGCGCAAAAAATTTCTGACCTGCAGGGCACTAATCCCGACAGACTCATAAAATAATGATTCCTCTATTTTACGTCTAACAAAATACTAGTTTTAGAAATACTGACTAGGTTCCGATTGAATATTCAGTCATATCCCGACGCATTCGCGCCTCTAGTAGTTATCCAATTGACTTTAAAATCACTATTGCCGTCGATTTCGTATATTCCATCTGAAGATGATATATACACTCTATTGGTAACGTCATTAACAACTATATTGCCATGAGAATTAACAGGGATTTTGACTTCAATTGATCCATTGATTATGTTGGCTATTAGAATAAAGTTAGAAGAACCCTATTACATGAAGGGAACTAATCCCGACGGCCCCGTATATTTTCACTCAAATCTTGACGAGCAAAGGCCAGTTCGTGTTTTAATTGTATTACGATCGGATATAGATATGAGTCAGTGAGTTATAAGTCATTCTTACTAATAACAGATACAAACCCATCTATACCTGGATTGGCGGAAGGATGAGTTACATACATTTCTTTTGTGTGTGAACTATAGGCTATATCAAAGGGCCTAACTCCAACAGGAATGGTTTTAATTACAGTATCGTTTGATGTCTTTACAACTGATAGAGTGCCTCCTGCTTGATTCGTTACATAAATCCGTTTTTTGTGTGGATTATATGCTATTTTCTGTGGTGCGTTTCCTACGGGAATACTGCCAGTTACTGTGTTGTCAGTTGTCCTGATTACAGTAATCGTGTTATCTCCATGATTGGCGACATATAGCTTCTTATTTTTCGGATCGTAAGCCATCCCGTCTGGTTCATTTCCAACAGGAATGGTACCCACCAACGTGTTATCTGATGCTTGAATAATAGATACCATATTATCAAGACCATCTGTTACGTAAACTTGTTTTTTTCGAGGATTGTAAATAATATCAAAACAATTATGACCTCGCAGAGATATCCTATCAACTATAGCATTATCAGTAGTTATAACTAATACTCGATCTGTTCTATCAGTTGGACTTACGGTCCTATGAAGCAGATACAACTGTTTTTTATGTGGATTGTATACCATGTCCATAGCATTATAATCAGCGTCAAGAGTAATACTAGTTATTCTAGTATTGTCAGATGTTCTGAATACAGATACAGTATCAAAAAAAACATTACTAGGTGGAAAAACCTGTCCAGTATGAATAATGTATATGAGTTTTTTCTTGGGATTATATGCTATCCCTTCAATCCCACTCTGAGTAGGAGAAGGATTGGGCAAAACGTCAACTACAGTTGTATCAGACGTATCGATAACATAAACACTATTGAAACTAACAACATACATTTGTTTTTTATGTGGATTATATTCTATGTCAAACGGATCTTGCATAGGTATGGTTTTAATTACCAAATATTCGATTTCTAGTACCTGTCTTATTAAATATTTCTTTAGACTCCTGCCAACAGCATTCAATAGGATGAACGAACGATGCCTGAGATTTTAGTACACATATCAACATAGGTGTACGACGGAGTTAGGAATCATGAGGCATATTGACCGGTATACTGATCTGCATCCAGAAACAATCGCAACACAAACGAAAAATGGATTCAATTGAGTGTTGATTCAATTCACGAGGGAGCCAAATGTATTACTACACAGTTTTCCAAATAGACTTAATATTGACAAACTGGATATTATAATTATGGGAGCTGTATTTAGGTCAAAGGACTTTGGTAGGGATTACAGGAAAATTATAGAAAATGCAATCAAAGATCTCAATCCTGATACTAAAGATAGTGTGATTAAGCTTTTCGATTCTTGGGAAGGTATACGCTCAAAGCAAAAGTTAGACGAAATCCTGGGCCCTGACAAAGCTCAACGGTTGATAAGACACATCAGAGCAAATAAAGAAGACCATTTAACTGATGAAGAGCGAGATGCATTGAAAGACATTTTAAAGGAATCTCTAACCTTTGATTAGTTACCATAAAAATATGACATCTGGATTAGTACTGTTAACGACATGAGTCGCACTGAATGGATGAAAGTATCTAGACAGGTTTCAATACGTAATGAAGTTCTTTAAGTTATATTGAAAACCACTCATATTTACTCAATTGAAGCTTTACATAGGTTGTAGCGTCTGGAGTTATTCATCTTGGCAGGGTCCTTTTTATCCTCCAAATATGGAAAATAAATCATGGCTGCCATATTATTCTCAAGTCTTCAATTATGTAGAGATTGATTCTACTTTTTATAATATTCCTAGTGAATTAATGGTAAGAAACTGGAACAGAAGAACACCGAATAATTTTAGATTTACAGCCAAGTTTCCTAAAATAATAACACATGAAAAAAGATTCAAGAATGTAGAGAATAAGCAATTGTTTTCATATTATTCTCAGGCCTTCACCTATGTAGATTGATTCATTTTTTTTGCCATACCAATTTAAATTTAGGCTCAGAAAGTTTTTGTTAACATTCAGTCCTTCTGTCCTGCGTTTAGTACAATATTGAATGTTCCAAGATAGGAAGGTCCGTGTTTAGTCAAGTTGACCATCAATTGTTCTCCGCTATTTTCTTGAGTCAGACCATCCGTTGAGGCTCCGGTATAAATCATATCTTCTTCGTTTGTAGTTTGGGGAGGACCATGATTGCTGTAAGGAGTTTGCACGTGCACTTGTTGATAGATTGAATTATTAAAGTAAAGCTGGCTTGTCCACTCCAAGGCTGTCTCTGATCCATTGAATGTCCGAACCTTATCATGAATATGAATGGCTCTTCCTTCATACCATCCTGGATAAATTGTAGTGAATTCAACGGTCCCATTATTATCTGTCACTTGATATCCACGTAAGAATTTCTTTTCTGTAGTTCCCATATCTTTAACCGCTGAATAAATTCCCTGAGAATTGGCGTGCCAAATATCCACTTTTGCTCCTTTAAGAGGAACACATAAGCCATTATCGACATCATAGACGTGAATTACTAGATGCAACAGAATGCCTTGTTGTACTGAACTACTAGAAGTATCTGATCTAATATCAGAGCGATTAGGCATACCGTCGACAAAATATGGACCTTCTGTTTGTTGCGGTGTTCCATGCAGTCTAATTGAGGCAGGTGTGAGTGAACATGTACTGATTGTTGAAACACTTTTTTGGGTTGCAGAAAGTTCTGGAGGGGCGCCAAATTGTGGAGGTCCAGTTGACAATGTTTGATTTTCAATTGTGTTTGGTATTTGTCCAAAAGATTTTGACAGACTATCAAATGAAACCTGTACCAAAAATAGCCCCAGAGAAATAATTGTTATAGTGAATACTGTTGAAATCTGTTTTGGTATTTTCAGTTTATGGGTTATAATCACCATGGTATGTTCTCCAACATCTTAAATCAACTTGAATCACAGTTAAAATTCTTTATTTTTCTTTTGCACTATCATTAAGGAGAATTCTAGATGCACTTACCAATTGGTTAGCCACTATCATGCACTTCACTTTCGTATTTTTATAACTGGTGTTTCTTTTAATCATATAATGATCGTATATAACAGGATAAAAGAAACTAAGCAAAAACAAAAGGGAATGCATCCAATAAAACTGAGCTTTCAGGTAAACCAACTGATACTAGTCTTGGCGGTTGTGGCATCGAGTATGTTGGTAATATTTCTTATTAATTCTAGAGATCTAACATCACAGCAACAATACGTATTTGCTCAAGAGAATACCACCCCATCATCATACAATAAAACAAGTACCAGCACATCTTTTCCTCAGATTCATAATTACACTTCTTCTCCTCCAGGCCCAGTCAACTCATGGATTATTGAAACCGAAAATGCAGTAGTCGTAATTGATACACAACAATTGTTGTCTGAGGCTAAAAATCTTTTACGTGAAGTCAAAAAGATAGACAAACCTATTCTAGGTATCATGATTACCCATCCTCATCCAGACCACATAGGTGGAACAGCAGTCTTGTTAAAAGGAACAGCCAATGTACCAATATACTCGACTCAATCAGTCTTTAATATTATGAAAACTGATATGGGAGGAAAAATAGCGTTAGCGAAAAAGTTTCACGGTAACGATTATGCTGATCAAATTGTATTACCTAACAGGATTGTAAATTCAGGTGAAAATGTCACCATTGATGGAATAACTTACAATTTTGAAGATCTTGGACCAGGAGAAGCTGGTGACATGACACTAATTTATCTTCCTTCGCAAAAGATATTGTTTACAGGAGATGTTGTCAATAATCGAATGATTCCTTTCTTAGCAGAGGGCCGCACATCTGACTGGATTAAACAGATTGAATTTGTAAGGCAGAATTACTCGGATGCAAAAGTTCTGTTTCCAGGACATGGTGAATCTGGATCACCCAAGACTTTACTAGATTTACAGTCAAATTACATCAAAACATTCAGGTCATTAGTTGAACAACAAGTACAATCAGCAGTAGAAGTAGGAGGAGAAAGTGCAGCGAATATCACTGAAGATGGTAAAACAAAAATAAAAAGTGATTTGCAAAGGCTCTATCCTAAATATATGCCGGTAGCCAACTTACCAGCCATGCTTGATCTGAATGATCTGAATATAGATGCTGTTGCAAAGGAGATAAGTCAAGGCAAAAGATAATAACAATTTGGCTTTTTCTAAATCGTTTACCGAAAAACTCGAAAAGGCTTTTGTCTTTATGAATGCTGTTCATCTAGCACTAGAATTAGATTCACACATATCCAAAAATACGTTCAGTAACTAATGTTGTTTTCCCTTTACTTGATACAGTTTCATCAGTCCTTCCTAATAGTTACTTAGTCTACAAATACTCCTACGTGTGTCATATAGGTCCAAAAAACGTGTCAAAATTGGTTCACAAACGACCAGCCCCTTCAGATCTATTTAAGAAATTAAAATTCTATGATAGCAAATGGATTAGTTCCGATTGAATATTCAGTCATATCCCGACGGGTCCGCACCGACAATGTCAGGCGCTTTAAATCAGAAATACGTTACTTTTTTATATAAGACATATTTGTGATTAGAATATTTCTTAAAAAATTTGATTTCCATAAATTAACCACTTATTCAAGCAGCTAAACGATATGATAAATATCAGCTAAATTTTAGTTAATTAATCGATTAAGTAATGACGAAACCACCAACACTTATCATTGCAGGTACTACTAGCGGTGTTGGTAAAACAACTATTTCGCTTGCTATAATGTATGCGTTAAAATACAAAAAAGGATTTTCAGTTCAACCATTTAAGATAGGACCAGATTTCATAGATCCAAGTTATCATAAGATAATTACAGGCAGGGAATCGCGTACCTTAGATGCATGGATGATGGGAAACAACGGGATTATTTCAACTCTTCAAAATACTGCAATAGATGTCGATGTAGCGATAATTGAAGGTGTCATGGGCTTATTTGATGGATTATCTGGAAAGACCGATTTTGCCAGTACTGCATATGTTGCTAAAATTCTAAACACTCCAGTCATCTTGGTAATAGACGCAGCAAAGGCGGCTCGCTCAATTGCAGCTATGGCGTTTGGTTATCTGCATTTTGACAAAAGATTGAAAATAGCAGGAATAATTCTTAACAATGTTTCAGGACCAAAACACGCAAGATATATAACTGAAGCTTGCAAAAGCAAAATTAAAGTTCCTATATTGGGTATCGTACAGAGAGACAATGAATTAAGGATGGATGAACGTCATCTTGGATTAATTCCAACAGACGAGTTAGACCATACGAAAAAATCTAAAATAATAAAAGTAGCTAAAAAAGTATCAGAAGAGATCTATTATGATAAGATTGTTTCATTATTTAAATTAAAAAAATCAAAATTCACAGAAATTGTAAAGAAATCTGCACCTAGTATTTCAAAACTTAAAATAGGCGTGGCACTTGACAATTCCTTCAACTTTTACTATAATGAGAACCTTAATAGCTTAAGAAATCTAAGAGCTGAGATAACTTTTTTTAGTCCCTTAAATGATAACCATATTCCTAATGATGTGTCAGGATTAATGTTGGGTGGGGGGTTTCCTGAAGTCATGGCAGACAAACTACATTCAAACCAATCTATGAGAAGATCAATAAAAACAGCGGTTGAACAGGGAATGCCAATTTACGGAGAATGTGGTGGATTAATGTACCTGACCAAATCAATAGCAGGATACAGAGATTTTAAAAAGCCATTTAAAATGGTAGGAGTAATAGATGCCAACACAATAATGACAGGTAGATTGACACTGAATTATACTCAGGCTGATATGACGTCCAATCTTTTTGGTAATATTCAAAACATACGAGGACATGAGTTTCATTACTCAAAGATAGAAAATATTCCACAAGACTCAATGTATGTCTACAATATGAAACGAGGAAGCGGAATTGATGGTGGTAAGCATGACGGAGTCTTGATATATAACTCTATTGCGTCATACATGCATCTTCATTTCTATGACACCAGATTTCCTAATAAGTGGATAAAGTTCTGCATCGACTTTGAAAGGAGATAAAGATGAATGCAATGAAAACCTTAGTGGATTTAGGCTTTAAAATCGAAACTATCTCATTCTAAGAACATTTAATAAACATATAATTTATGCTTTTCAAAAGTTATTATAAATTATTTTTTCCTTGTCCTATTGTAAGGAGGTTAATCTCTTGTGCTAAATTTTTATCTAATATACCGCGACCATCATATACAGGAATATTTTGAAAAAATGTCTTATCAAGTTTTTTATATTCTTGATGATCTGTTGCCAAAATTATCAAATTGCTATTTCTTACTGCTTTCTTTAGATCCGACGTTAAAACAACGTTACCTTGATTGGATAAATTTGGATCACTACTGACAAGTGGATCGTGGACTCTAATTTCCTTAACTCCAAACCTTTGTAACTCTTTTATTATTGGATAAGTAGGAGAATAACGCGTATCTGACACATCTCCTCTGAAGGCTAGTCCCAATATAGTTATTGTAGATTTAGCAAGATCTGCAAAATCTAGTAGTTTTATGGCTTGTCTTACACAATATGATGGCATGCCATCATTTATAGCTCTACTTATGTTTGTTACTTCACAAAGGACATTCAGTTTTTTAGCGACATCTAGTATAAACTGTGGATAGACAGGTATACAAGCGCCTCCAACTCCAATTCCAGGCTTATGTATATGACAAAATGGCTGAGAATTTGCGGCATCCCTTGCCTGCCAGAAATCAATTCCTGCAGCTTCACAAAATTTTGCCATTTCGTTAGCTAGGGCTATATTCACATCTCTATATACACCCTCAAACAATTTTTCCGCCTCAGCTGTTCTAATACTGTCTAATAGTAACACACCTTTCTTAAAAATGAGTGAGTAAAGGGTAAATGCAAGCTGCGAGCTGTTTGGTCCGACAGTTGATAGTATAGCTGGATAGTTTTCCTCTATATCTTTAATAGCACGACCTTCATAAATCCTTTCAGGATTATATATCATACAAAAATCATCTTTTACACTCAGGCCACTTTCTTTCTCAATGATAGGAATTACAATATCTTCAGTAGTTCCTGGAGGAACACTTGGATTGAGAGATACTACATCATTCTTTTTCAGTCCCTTTCCTATCTGCGTGGCAACTTCAGACACTGCAGTAAGATCGGCGGAAAGTTCTTGGTCTTGTGACAATACAGGAACACAGATCATCTTAAAATACGAGTCCCTTGACGCTTTTACTGGATCATCATATAATTTGAATCGTCCAGACTGGATACCTTCGTTATAGGCTTCATTTACGTTTGGTTCTGGGATCGTAGTCTTTCCATTTTTTGCTTCAGCTAAAACCTTCCTGGACTTATCCACTCCTATCACACAGGCACCTGCTCTCAGCCAGACAGCAGCAAGAGGAGCTCCAACGTGACCTAAACCATAAATCGCAATCTTGAGCTCTCCATTCCTTATTTTTTTGACTACCTCCACATCCTGGCTTAGACTGGAAGAGTTATGCGTCATAAGGTACCTTTACCGTTCCTTAATATGTACATATTGAATTTGATCTCAATAAAAAATGACTTGAACGTTCTTGAAACAAATACAGTTTTCCTATATGGAAATTAAACATGACAAAGATCAAATTGAGGCTCATAGAACAATGTTAGACCTTATGAATCTAATTTTTTGATCGTTTTTGCAATTCTTTCAACTACTTGAAAAAATTCAGGATCGAACTCTAGTTTATCTTCTCTTTTCCATTTAGTGTACACCCTAACTCTATCATTTTGTGGGTCAATGCTAATCTCACCTTCCTCAATCATGAACGGCTTTAACATTTCAGTAAGCTCTTTATCTGATTCCAAAGTTTGAGCCAACCTGCCTCCAATCCATTCTATGTCAATAACTCTTTTATCACCAAAATGTCCTTGGGTTTTTGCTCTGCACTTAGCCATATACGATGAAGGATTAGATATCTTGACTGGTTCAATTAAATAATGTATCTGAAAATAAGGTAATGCTCCATAAGGGAGAGGATTTGGATCTTGTTTTGCCATTGATTGATCTACGAGTTTTTGGATTCAATCATATATCAATGTAGTGCAGGTCAATCCCATTATATTGAAGACTAATTTAGTCTGGAATAATAGTAATATTCAGATTGATGAGTCCAGAATTCTGTTGTTTTTATCTACAAAATTTCACTTTAGTTTGGCTGAATTAACATTCCCAAGTAGGTCTATTTGCCCTCTGATCTCACCATTATCATGATAAGGTGTATCAATATTCACATAAGTACTTCCATTGCTCATTGCAGAAATTAATTCTGCTATCATTTTACCTTTTAGAGGTCCCTTTAGATCGGAGCTATTGATATTCCCCCTAATTGATGTTCCCATCTTTATTCCATTCTTTTTGCTGTCTTTCAAAAGATCAACTACCGCCTCGCCATTTTCCCCCTTTTTTCCCATGTGAATGTCAGCACTCGTTACATCAGATGATCCTGCTATCTTTATCTTGTACTTTATCACAGTATCATGAGTAGTAGTTCTAAATGAGGCATTACCATTTACACTTGTATCTGTCGGAGGAGTTACTTGATCACCTGACATTGTAGCAGCAAATTTTATCCCAAGCACTTGCGTTGTGATTATTGTTGTGCCCGAGATAACGACTAGACTAATGATCGCTAATATAAGCTTAGTATCTGTGACATTCTTCAAAATCATTAGTTTGTTATCTTGTTATTATCTTCATGTCCTAAAAGCCTTATGCTAATGACAAATGCATATTAAGTTAGTATTGAAAGTAGCCAAAAATTAATATGATTTAATAAATTGCTGCCTTGTCTAAATAATTCTTCATTATTTAAGCTCGATAATTTCATCAAGAAAATTAGATATCTCTGAAACTTTTACTCTTTCTTGTAACATTGTATCTCTATATCTAATTGTAACCGTGTCATCTTTTATAGTTTGATTGTCAATAGTCAGGGCAAATGGTGCTCCTATTTCTTCGAGTCTTCTATATCTTCTACCTATAGAACCTGACTCATCATAAAATGTAGAATAATCTAACTTCAATTTTGAATATATGTCTTGGGCTTTTTCTCGCAGACCATCCTTTGTTACTAGTGGAAGAACTCCGATAAGTATAGGAGCTATTGGAGGCACTAGTCTTAATACTACACGCTTTGCTTCAATATCTTCATAATAAGAATGTTCCAATATTGAGTAAATACTTCTGTCTATCCCCATCGATAGCTCAAACAGATGTGGTAGTACCTTAGCATTATCAGATGGGTCGATGACATTAAGATTTTGTTTGCTTATGGCACTGTGTTTTTTTAGATCATAGTCTGATCTATAATTGCATGCGACTAATTCCAACCATCCAATGCTAGTTTCAACTTCAAAATCAAAGGCTGTCGATGCGTAAAATGCTTTTTCTTCATCTGATAATTGTCTAAATCTAGTACGTTCCATATCTATCCCTGTCTTGCTGTAAAACAGAGTTAGGAGAGAAAGATAGTATGCTACGAGTTTGTTTGGCAAATATCCTTCTCGTACTGCATCTTCTGCACAGATTGTGTGATTTGAATTTTTAATGAATAATTCAAGCGATGTATCTTTAACCTGTTCAAATTTTGATAAAACATTTAATCTATTGGGATTGCAAAACACCTCAATTTCTGCCTGGTAGAATTCCCTCAGCCTCAATAGGCTCTGTCGAGGTGCGATCTCATTTCTAAAACTTTTACCAACCTGTGCAACTGCCAATGGAAGTCTTCCTCTCATTGTTTTGAAAATTCTCGGGAAATCTACAAAAATTGACTGACACGTTTCTGGTCTCAGATATGCTTCTTCCTTGGAAGGACCTATTTCAACTTTAAACATCATGTTGAATCTGCTTGATTCAGAAAAACTGCCTTCACAATTAGGACATCTCAAATTATATTCTTCTACTATTTTATCAATTTCATTTCCAGAGAGTAATTCTGGTATTTCTTTCCCGGATTTTTCAGCAATATATTTATCTGCCCTGAATGTAGCCCCACAATTTTTGCATTTTATTACCGGGTCTGTAAAATTATCAAGATGACCTGAAGCAATAAATACACTCTTGCTCATTATCTGCGAACCATCAATTTCTATCATATCATCACGTCTCAATAATTCTCTTCTCCACAGTTCAATGAACTTGTTTTTCATGTTGGTACCTGTTGGCCCATACTCCCAGAATCCTGCATGGGCATCTCCATAAATTTCGCAGCTGGGAAAGTAAAAACCTCTTTCAAGTGCGAGTTTCATAACAGTATCATAGGCATTCATTTTTCTCTATTCTCTTAGAATCTGTGATTCAACATGCATTTATTTTTCTTTCCAAATGATATTTGAAAATTTTCAACTGAAATTACTTGTAAAATAATGGAGCTACTTTCTAAGATCAAGCACTACCTGAAGATTTTTAGAATTATCCCGAGTGGAGTCAATGGGGGTCTCCATTATTACAGGTAAATCCTTTAATGATTTCGTATTAAGTATTGACTTTAACCCGTGAATACCAATCTTCCCAAGACCAATATGTTCATGACGATCCAGATGTGAACCAATATCGCCCTTAGAATCATTCAAGTGAATAAATTTAAGAACATTGAGTCCAACAATATTGTCAAATTTATCCATAAACTCATTACATGCATCTGCGTTCTTCAAGTCATACCCTGATGCAAAGGCATGACAGGTATCAAGACACATGCCATACCCATTACGAGGCAACTTCTCAAAAATCCCTGCTAAATCTTCAAGTGTACTTCCTATGCTATCTTTTTGACCTGCACTATTTTCTAATAAAATGGTAACGTTCAATTTCTTTTTAAATGTCGATTTGTAGTTATCGACTGCCTCCTCACAACTTTTTAACAACTGTTTTGTACCGTTATATTTTCCCATTCCACGGTGACTTCCTAGATGTATGACCAGATACTCAATACCTAATCGGGAACATCTTATTAATTCATTTGTAAATGATTCTTTCGATTTTTCATATATTTCACTATCTGGGCCAGACAAATTAGGTAAATAAGGCATGTGAACCGCAATAGAATTATTCTGAATCCCACTTTTTTTTAGGTTGGATTTAAATGAATCAATTTCAAAATCTACAAGTTTCCTTTCTACCCAACCCCTTGGATTTCTTGTAAAAATCTGAAACGCTGTACATCCTATATTAACTGCACTTGAAACCGAGTTTTGAATTCCTCCTGCTATGGAAACATGAAATCCAATCCTAAAGTTCAATTTGTTCTATGTTTGTTACTAGGATATTAAAGATTTGTATTTATTTTTATTACAGTATTTTATATTAATAAATCAAATCTAAATTGTCAATAAAATTGGGATCATCTGAGTTGGCAAAGTACCCGTTCTTACAAGAGGCTTCAGCATACATCCAAGAAACAAAGTTTGATTTTGAAGAATTTGATCGTCCTGAAATGATCCATATAATTAATAGGGCAGTGGAAAAATTGGACAGTGAGCTTAGGGGAAAAATTTACTCAAATTTGGATGAATATGAAATTGAAATTATGACATTTTTGGTTTCGCTATTACTCATAAAATCAATTGGGCTGGAAGAAATCTCAAGAAAATGTTCATTATTCGAAGCTATGAGAGTGGAAAAATTCCTATCTACAGATTTGAGCAATGAGAGATCTCTGCAAAAAAAGAAACTACTTGTTCAGAAGATCTTCCAAGAATTATTTAAAATCGATATAGATGTCGATTCAACGACAAGTATCTGCAAATTGAGTATTGCTGATTATCTTCATAGAGCTTCTAAGATGAATGAACAAGAATGGAAATTGATTAACAGGTCGGTAAAAGATGGCTATGTATATCTTGATACTGATGAAGCAGTAAGGTTAATTCGTAATGAATTAAGCAATTTGATCTATACTCGAATAAAAAATATGAGAGTCTCTGAAGTGCCAATTTTAATACGATCAAAAGCAGATGAACTAAGAAAGAAATATTCGGGACGTTATGTTTACAGGAACCAATTCAAGATACTAGAATACCCTCCATGTATCAAACATGCTATGGAAATTATAAACAAGGGCGAAAATCTTCCACATTCTGCTAGATTCATGTTAGCAACTTATTTGCTGGCTATTGGTAAAACAGAGGAAGATGTAATCGAAATATTCAAGAATTCTCCCGATTATAATGAGAAAATAACTAGATATCAGGTAGAACACCTTGCAGGAAAGAAAGGCAGCCAAATTAAATATTCAGTGCCTTCTTGCGACAAGTTAAGAAGTGAAGATTTATGTTTTGCAATTAAAGAATGTGAAAATCTAATAAATCCCATTCAATTTGGGAGAAGGAAATTTAAATAATTGAATCAAATCGGAAATCCAAATGAAAATATTAATTTTCTTAGAGAGGTATTTAGAAAGTACTATTTTGAGAATAAATATTTCCCATATTTATACTCAATAGAAAAAAGAGAATTTGGATACAGGAAATTTGATTCTTTGGTGGTTAGGCATCTATCTTTTAAAAATACGGGTGAACTTGTAGCAGAATTACTAAGAAACGTTCCCTTGGACGTATATTATTCAAACGCTTATTACGGATTACCTTCGAATCCGATTAATGAAAAACAGTGGGAAGGTGCCGACCTCATCTTTGATATTGACATCAAGGACCTGAATATCCCATGTTTTCAGGAACATTCCTATTACATTTGCAATTTGTGCGGGTTTGTAAATTCAGAGCAAAAAGTATGTATTAATTGCAATAAGGGGAAAACACTTGATATTTCAATACCTTGTAAAAAATGTTTCATCGCCATTAAAAAAGAAGCAGCAAAGCTACTTGATTTTTTGTGTTCGGATCTTGGAATAAAGGAAACGTTTATAGAGATATTCTTTTCTGGAAATGCAGGATTTCACTTTCATGTAAATGATCCTAATATAAGAAACTTGGATTCTAACTCAAGATCCAATGTTACAGATTATATCATTGGAAATGGCTTTATGTGTGAAAGTATAGGAGTTCGTAAATCTCGTAATGGGTTTATGATCAAGTTACCGAAAGGTGGTATAATGACTGGATGGAGAAAAAAAATCGCATCGAATTTGGGTATAAATCAAAAATCAGAATTAAAGCTCAAACATATAGTTGAAACCAGTGGAGGATATGAAGGTTTTAGAAATGAAATTAATAAGACTACTAAAAAATTTGGAGTACATATTGATGGACCAGTTACCAATGACATACACAGAATTTTTAGATTGCCCGGTAGTATTAACGGTAAAAGCGGCTTGATTAAAACAAAATGCGATGATTTGGAATCATTTAATCCCACTAACGATGCGTGCATGCTGAGTGATTCCGAAGTCTATATTAATTTAAAGACCAGTCTGAAAATTAATCTAAAAAATAATAATTTTAGATTAGATAATACATTGGAAAAAGTTCCCTCTTATGCTGCAGTATATCTGATATGTAAGGGATTGGCTACAATTAATAAAAATAATTAACGATAAAAAGATAACTTGGAATGTAGCAGGCAAGAACGGTCAATTTTAATAATGCATTTAAATAGATATTTTGTTGTTCAAATAATTGATATCAGTTAAATTAATTTTACCACTTTTTATTAAAATAAATTTGATAAATGACAGCAAACAAGTCTTATTATTGTAACCATTGGTTTGGTAGAACTATTCTGTCCAAGGTCACTATAATATCAAAATCTGTCATATTAAATAAAGAATAATTATTATTATAGGTTCATGATTGGTAAATAGTAAGAATTTGAGCGTACTAGTCGTTGACAATGGTTCTCCTTATGTCACGGATATAACTTCATGCTTGGAAAAGATAGGCCAAAGTCATATTATGAAGAAATATGATGAGGAATTCTTACTTTCAAATCACGAGAAAGTAATACTATCAGGCCGTCAAAGAAATAAAAAGCAAATCAATGCCATAAATTCAAAAATTATTAGAACTTGTTTTAATAATGAAACACCGCTGTTGGGTATATGCTATGGAGCAGAAATCATTGCACTTACATTTGGTGGCTCAATACAGAAAACTGACTACGTCCAGGGGTTGAACAGAATTAATATTGAAAAACCATTAAAACTATTGAAAGAAACATATTGCAATGTTTATGAAAGCCATTCATATGTTATCTCACATTTGCCAGAAAATTTTGTTTGCGTCGCAAGCTCTTCTTCAACAAAGCATGAAATATTTTGTCACAAATCTAAAAGAATCTTTGGTACACAATTTCATCCAGAAAAAAGTGGAAGATGCGGTCTAGATCTGATTCGTAATTTTGTAAATTTGTAACAAGAATTTTATTTTCCCTCGCTGTAACCATCATATTGAAATTAGATAATGAACATGCGCTTATCCTTCCAATAATTGAAAACAAAAAAGATCATGTTTGTCTTCCATTGGCAATTAATGTAGTTTTGAATTATTGGGGTGAATATAATCTTGATAGAGAAGCACAAGAAAGATCAAAAAAATACAACGGTATTAAAGGTTCCATCTTTATCGAGGGCATTGAAATTGCAGAGGCTCGTGGTTTTTTAGTAAATGTATATAAAAGCAATTTGCAAGGCCTAAAGAAAAAGATAGATCAGGGAATTCCTTCCATAGTTATTTTGCCCGGCTTAAAGGAAACTATTCAACATGCAACGGTCATTACAGGATATGATCCTAGCGAGAACAGAATAATTACTTATGTTCCAGAACCAGATACAATAGGATCAATACCTGAAAAAAAATTCTTAGAGCTTTGGGAACAAGACGGTTCCATAGCTATCACAATTATCCCTAAAGATATGAAGGATATAAATGATAAAGACGATTCAAACTCAGATCCTTCATACAGGATGTGTTTCGAATCTGAGAGGTTACGCTATACCAATAAAGTAACAGAATCAATTGAAAAATTAAGAGAGGCTATTGAAATTAACAATAGTAATGATCTTGCATTGGATATGCTCGGATCTATTTACAACGAAATAAAATCTGATGAAGCAAAGAAGTATTTTGAAGCATCCATCAAATTCAATCCAAAATTTTACCTAGCTTATCGTGGAATTGGAAATTATTATCTTAGGAAAGAAAACTATCTTCTTGCTGAAAAATATTACTCATCGGCAATTTCTATAAACGCGAATAGATTTGGTCCTATTTATAAGAATAGAGGAATTGTTAGATTAAAATTAGATGACAACAAGGGCGCAAAGTCAGATCTCGTCACTTATCTAACCTTATGTCCAAACGCACATGATAAGAATGATATCGAATTGGCCATAAACGAACTTTCTTCTAAAATTTAGTAATGAATTTAAATTAGATTAAAATGGTTGCAATAAGCAGTTAATTTATTTCAAAGACTGTTTATTATAGTAAATTAATTTTTTAGAAGTCTTATGTACATGGGCAAACCTAAATATATGATCTAATTATGTTGAGGGCATTATTAATTCCATCTAGACCATCTGTCACCTTCTTTATTTTCAGAACATTCTCTAAATAGGATTGATCATCGAGTATCTTATGAATCGCTTCTGCTACTTGATAAGCCTCTATTTTTGAAGGTTCAAGTCTGATCCCAATTTTCAGTCTTTCAACTTTTTCTGAATTCCCAAGTTGTTCTCCATGATTAGGAATAGGGATTGTTACTATGGGTTTTCCATGTTCTATTGCTTGAGAAATTACTTCATGACCTGCTCTGATCACAATTAAATCACTTAGAGCAAAAATTTCATCCCGTATAGGACACCATTCATAATACCAACCTGTAGATGAAATTTTTCTAGGTATAGTATTCCCTTTCGGTTTGCCTTCAGAAATAATATATTGTATATCCTTTCTAAAGTACTTGGAGGCGTCCATAATTGTTGAAATCAAATTGAGGCGAGTTTCGTACGGGCCGCTGATATGTATGAATATTATTGGTCTTTTCTTGTCCAGATTTAAGGAGTGCAAGGCATTTTCTATTGCTTGGTTATCCTCGCGCCATTTTGGTGTAGTAAATCCAATGTAGTGCATTTTCCTTTTAACAGATTCCAAATTCCAAATATTATGTTCTGCTATTGTATACGGTGGTGGAAGATCTGGAATTAGCAATTTTTCTGCCATACTCCAAATATTTCCAAAAAATTCGCCATTTAAATTTTCAAAAGCTCTTGCGATCTTGAATTCTCTGATTCTGGGTGATAGTAAAAGCTTGATCTGATTTAGGATAACTATTGAAGGTATGTCTAAAATTTTTGATGATATTAAGGGAGATAACCTAGAATCAGAGATAACGATATTTGGATTAAAAGATGAAATGTTTTTCGTTTCTTGGGTAACTTGCCTTGCAAAATTTGTAAACCATAGAGGTATATTTGCAATACTATTTTTTATTGAGAATCCGCCACCATTCCATTCAAATTCGACAGGCGGTACTTTGACACAATCATACCCGTGAATTTGAATATAAGATACTGCCTCACCATACGAAGAAAATTTTATCATAATGTTATCTTCCTTAAGATGTTTAGAGATAGAGAGTAGTCTACTAGCATGACCTAGTCCAACACCATATGGAGCTAAATATGCCCTCGCCATAATTTTCAATGTTGGCACTTTATTATATATTGAATAGATTCATGATCGAATTAGACAACCTAACAGACCATCTATAATTGTAGTGCCCAGTAAAAATGAAAATGAATTTTAAAATGACAACGCAGGTATTTATTTAAACGACTTTAGGCATTTTCAGCATAGATTTCTCTATTTGGTAATTTTTCCCTAAATATTAATGAACAAAAGGTGTAAAGTTTTGAATCAGGCAATAACCATGCGTAGGACGGAGCACCAGCCTTGTAGCATAAATTTGAAAGATAATCCCTAACGTTCCATTTCTGTTCAACTGGAACTTGAGGTAGAAACAAACCTGAACCATACCTGCTTTGAAGGATGAGCCCATCCCTTCCAATAACTATCTTGCTTAGAGACGCATCAGTATTATCTAGTCGAATTAGGGAAGGTTTGGTTAAGACTGAGACTTGAAAAATTACGTCTTTCAATTCTTTTTCATTGACGGCAATGAAACGAGGATCTTCGGTTGCAGCATTTATTGCAGCGGCAATTACGGAATGGTAAATATTCTGTGTTGGAAAAACATAACCAATGCAGCCTCGGAGATTTTTTTCGTTTTTCGTTTTGTTAATGTAGTATAATGTAACGAAAACACCAGCCTTCTTGTTACTATTCTTTTCTAGACTAAATATTTTCTTGTTCTTGATATACGCCTCAACAGATGTTCTTGCAAGTCTTACAAGCTCTGTTCCTTCTTGGATACTTATTTCCTCAGTGGCCATAGATTTTACACAACTCTAGATCTAAACAAATGAAACAAAGCTAGTCACGAAGCAATTCGTCACCGTATATTAACTTCATTTCATCAAATGTTAGTTTTCTTCCACTTGACATCTTCTTCAATGCAGCCTCTTTTGCAATGTTCAATAGTTCTAGACTTTCCTTATTCCGCCTTATTCTTTCCTGAGAGTTTTCATATTTGAAATCGTGCTTATCTCCAACATTACCAGATCTTGATCTAAAGCTTGCTTGTCTGGAACGTCTATATTCAATGGCATTTAGCTGGGTGTTCACCATTTCTAGTTTGGCTTCTGCTTCTCTTAATTCACTTCTAGTTTTTCTTCTTTCTTCATAGAGACTTTCTCTCAAATTTAATAATTTATCTAAACTCCCCTTTAACTTACCTATTTTTTCTCCCAATTCGGATTTTTGTTGAAAAATGGAATTAACTTTAGTTTTCAATTTGTCATACTGAATAGAAACTGACCTATAATCATCCTCTTTTTTGTGGATCATCTTTAGAGAATGTAACTTTGTAGCCATTTCTTTTGAGCGGGCAACGAGCCTTCGTTCTTCATCTTTTGTTAGTTTTTTCGTTTGAATATCTTTTTCAATTTGATCCAAGTTTCTTGCTAAATTTATCATATCAAACCTATCTTTTCGCAACTTATGCCCCAAAGAATCGTTTGTCTTCTCATCCAGATTTTTCATTTTATTCCGAATTTCCATCAAATTATTTTTAAGTCCTATAAATTTTGTATATTCTAATTCCTTTATCTCGTTTACTTTCTTTAGTTGCGTTCTTAAATCTTCCAGGTCCATTCTTTGCTTATCTATGTCTTTTTTGGTAGACTCGATTGATTCGTTAAGAGATTCTACATTTTCTTCTCCACTTTTCTGTTCTGCAAGAAGTGTTTTCTTAAATTTTGTCAAGTTATGTAGATTTGAATCAACATAATTACTTGATCCGTCAATACTATTACCATTCCTTTCAATATTTGCAACTATGGACGACTTATTATCCGCGTCTGTGCTATGGTCTTTTAACACTTCTATCGTGAATTTAAAATATTCAAAATATATCTTTTATCCTTGTTAAATATGAATAGCTCATCGGATATATCTTTATATTTGATGTAACCACTAGAATTAATTTATTATGGATGATTTTGAAAAAGACTTTCCAGATTTTGATTGGAAAAACACCCCGGCTTATAGACATCCAGGTGGTAAAGACTGTCCTTGTCCGAAGCACGAATATATTAGAGAACAAATCAATGTAGCAAAAAATATTTCTACGAACAAAGAATCTAATAATAAGCATAGGGCACAAATTACGTTAAAGTTTTGTCCGGATCATTATAATGTGTATTTTGATGAAGTCATTCCTTCAATGCCCTTAAAATACAGGCTTATGACAAAGTTTGCATTAAAGATACGTGCTATCTTGATACAAAGGTTGTCTTATATGCAGTCTGATCAGTGCTTTTATTGCAAGTTCGGTTCAGGAGGATTCGACAGAAAAGCCGAACTTCCGCCTATATGACACTAATTTATCTGAATCTTGTAGAATATTCTTAACCCAATTCGAATTGACACTCAATACAAAACCCAGTATATTCCGTAAAATTATTGAAAGGTATGGAATCCGGGATTTCACTTCTGAGAAATATCCAGCGTAGAAAGCATCCTCTATTGCCTTGTATTCTTTAGAATCCAATCCTAACAAACTGCCAAGAAATGAGCCTATGTCCATACTTCTAGCGAAGATTGAATTTTTTTTCTGTATGAAAGCCAGATCAGTTCTCAATACTTTACTTGAAAATGTTACCAGATAATTTTGAGATTTATTGTCTACGAATGAGTATCCTGATCTGTGGAGCCTACCTGTGATAATTCCTGCACTAAATGCTAATGAAGAGTTTTTTCCATTTGACAAAGCCTGATAAAGGTTTCCACCGGCAATAAAATCTTCGACTAACAACGTTTTTGATATCGATATTAGTGATGGTGTCGGAATCCCTATCAATTGTAATTTTTGCCTCATTTCAAACCCCTCATTTAGCGTCATTTTGCCTCCAAGTTCTGGAGGTGCCGAGGGATGCGCAAGCAGTATGGAAAGTATGGAATACGAAATAACAAGAAGATAATCGTGCAAATTCTTGCTTATCTTATTACGTTTGACAACAACTTTTTTACCATTCATCTCGGTAACAGATATTTCTCGTTGCCAATTTACGAAATACAATACTGTACAATTATTAATTTAATGAATAAATATATTATTAGTTGTTCATAATTAGCATCTTTCTTAGAATAAAATAAAAATATTTTATTGGAGAATAGCCAAATTAAAAAATACTAGTTAATGGTGGACCGAGTGGGATTCGAACCCACGACCTCAGCAATGCCAATGCCGTATCCTACCGGACTAGACGATCGGCCCATCTTCTCGACTAAGATCTAGACATTAATATCTTTAGGTTAACTATGTTTTTATGGTTGAATTCAACATTATCAGGAAATTGAGATTTAGAATTTATTTATGCTAAATTTTAAGATAAAAATTCGATAAAAATTATAATTAGCTTTCGTATTAAAATAAAGAGGTAGAATACTCCTGGAGACTTCTATTGGTGCTGTTATAAGATACAATTCATCGGTTTCTGTTAAGGAACCTGAATTCCTAATCCTAAAGAATAGAAGAGGTTCATGGGGCTTTCCGCAAGGGCACAAAGAATATGGAGAATCAGAGCTTGAAACTTTGGTCAGAGAAGTAAGAGAAGAGACTGGCATAAAATTCCTCGATATAATATCATTTATTGGGACAATAAAATATTCCTATATGAAATTGAATGGGGTAAGATCGCATAAGGAAGTCAAGTTCTATTTTGCTACAACACCTATCAGAGATATAGTTATCTCTTATGAACATGCATCTTACAGGTGGGTCTCGTTTCTGAATGCACTTAATATTTTGGCACATAGACAACTAAAATCAATTCTGATAAAAGGGCATCGAACCGGTTTGTATTAAATGATCAATATTAGTAACAGTATAGTAATAGATTTATACCCAAGTACGTTAACGAACTTGAGGATTAGATAAGATGTCAGCTGGTAAACGTGTGGTGTTAACAGCAGACCGTAGTCTTATGACAAATTATCGTGGTAATTTTCTTTATGGTTTTATTGCATGTGGTCCATATGAACTTGTACCAGAATTTGTATTTGACAAGTTATTTTGTCCTAGCGTCGAAACCAACAAGAATACAGGTGAAGTAAAAGTCGCTCAATGTGGTCTTCGGAGAATTGAAAGTGCATTATTAAAAGAATACCAAAGAGACGAAATTGTAATAGCCCATCCAGAAATGTTAGACAAGTGTATAGGACCTGACACTACTGTGGTTGGAATTAATGTCATGGATCCATTAGGAATGGCACCAGTAACTACAACTATGTCACCTGAGAAATTATCATATGTTGCCATGAAATTTAAGAAAATGTGTGCGTCTGTTATTCAATTGAAAAAGAAATATGGGTTTAAAGTTGTAGTTGGTGGAAATGGTTCATGGGAACTTGCAAAACCTGATAGAATGAAAATACATGGAATAGATACAGTTGTAATTGGAGAAGCTGATGAATTGGCTTTAGATCTATTTCATGACCTCGAATCTGGTGACGCACCAGAGTTACTTCATACGTTCGTAAGAAGTATTGAAAATATTCCTCCGATTCAAGGTCCTACAGTAAATTCACTAGTGGAGGCAATGAGAGGATGTGGGAGAGGCTGTGATTTTTGCGATGTAAATAAACGATCAAAAAAAGATATTCCGTTGGAAAGATTACAATCTGAAGCGAGAATAAATTTAAAGTATGGTTTTGATTCCATTTGGCTTCAATCTGATGAAATGTTGCTATATGGTTGCGATAATAAGGATTTTATTCCAAATGCAGATGTGATAACTGATCTTTGGAAGGGACTAAAGTCGACGGGTGCAAATTTTATCGGAACTACTCATATGACGCTATCTGCTGTTGCCTCTTCTCCCAATTTAATAAATGATCTCTCCAAAATAAATGACATGGATTCAAGTGGAAGATGGCTTGCTACAAATCTTGGGATTGAAACTGTCGCACCACGAATGGTTCGAAAACATCTTGGAGTAAAGACAAAACCCTATCAACCTGACGAATGGGGCGCCGTTGTAAGAGAAGGTTGCAGAATTTTAAATGAGAATCATTGGTTCCCTGCCTTGACATTAATTATCGGCTGGCCTGATGAAACTCCGGACGAGACACAATACACGATAGACCTATTAGATGATTTTAGACAAATGAAAATGAGTGGCCTTGTCGCTCCGCTGCTGTATCAAGATTTTTCAGAAAGAAACTCGATGCATTTTGGAAATTTGAATGAGTCTCAGTTTACCCTGTTTTGGAAATGTTGGCAATATAACTTGCGAGTCATAAATGATATTATACCTATAATTATTCGAAACAAGACTTATGGGCCTGCAATGAAAATCTTTATGGCATTTTTGATAAAGGCCGGAACTTGGGCAATAATGAGGTATCTAAAGGGTTTGTCAAAAGAATTGTTTAATGGCCAGGTACCTGAAGATATAGTCGAGAAATATTCTAGAAGTAGATCTGTAACTCAGTCTTTATCAGCAAAATTATGAGATCTTTAAAAATTATCTCTAATTCTTACCTGAATTTTCAATTCCTTTTATGGCACTATCGGCAATGGTTGCTATCTTGGGTTTCAGTATAACAAAATAGTTCTTATCAGCTCTTTCGACTGATGTAACAGTTTTGTATTTCTTTGTTGAGATATCAAATTCTATCAATCCTGGCTCCATACTTCCCCTTGCATAAATCATCATTAGTATATCGCCCGAAACAGGAGTAAGAGGTAGAATTGAAAAAACATATCCCTTGTAAGAACTAGCAGGCAGTACTTGTTTCATATACGGCGCTACTGATACCAGATATAAAAAAAATTCTTCAATAGTGGAAAATTCTTCATATTCGAATTTCATATCTATTAATGCTCACTTTTATCCTTGATATAAGGTTAAGGCTTGTAACGCCAAGATTTTGGGAACCTATCCATAGGATTCAAATTTAACATCATAGCTTCCATCTTTTCGCTTATTTCTTTCTGTTACAAATCCTTTTGGTATTAAATAATCCAATGCTCCATCAACTGTTCCTTGCCAGCCACACACATAAAAAATTGTGTTTTCAGGATTAATTGATTCTCCAACCAATTCTTCCAGAGGAGACTTGTCTGTCCCCAATTTTGGTCGTAAAAATGATTCAACCCTTCCTTTCTGACCATTCCAACTTCTATTAAACCATTCTTGAGGTCTACTTATACTAGCACGATACCTGAAATTCCACTTATCCTTTCCGCGTTCTAAACTTTCATTCTCAAGATCTGTTAAAAGCTCTCTATAACTCAGTTCATCGACATAACTTGCACCATGTAGAATTACGATTTCTCGCTTGCTTCCTATAGACTTTAGATGAAGTGCATAGGAAATAAATGGTGCCAATCCTGTTCCTCCCCCGATGAGTACCATTCTTCTGTTATCAGGAGTACCATCATGTTTCTTCTCATCTATTGTAAAGGCCCCTGTTGGTTTTACCCATAATATTTCATCTAGTTCTCTTCTGTTAAATAATTCAGTAGTCAAACGTCCCGGCACTGGTTTTTTTACCCATCTCACTAATAATTCAAAGACATTTTTTTGCTCCGGAGGGGAGGCTATCGAATAAGCCCTTCTTACTATTTTTCCTTCAGAAGGTACATGCAATCCTATTGTTACAAATTGGCCAGCCTTGAAATCTGGGACTTTTCCTTCCGATGGTTTTATTTTGAATATTATCAAATCTTCCTTTAATACACGTAAATACGAAATTATGCCCTTATTGTCCAAGACCATACAAATCTGAACTTGAGGCGGCAAATAAATACATTATTAATTTAAAGTTTTCATGTATCGCAATTTAACAAATTTGCTACCCTCGTTCAAATTCAATGATCTTAATATATTTCAATATCATTATGATTCTATAATGTTCAAATTACATGATTTTCAAGAAAATGGTTCAAAAAATGTAGATGATATTGAAAAACTAATTGATGAAAATAGTTCTGAACATCAGTTATTACTTGCATCCTTTAAAGAATCAATGAATTTATTTGCAACAGAACGATCTATGGATACCTGTTTACAATCTCTTAACATATCGATTCAGTTAGCTAGTGTAAGATCTACATTAATGGAATTATACAAGGCTTATTGCCATATTTTAGAAAAAGAAGTAGTGCATTTAAGAAAAATTTGTCAAAAAGACAATGTTCCATAATTTAGACTCTATGCAAAAGTAATTCGATTTCTGATTGTACCTAAATTTTCAATTGTAATTTCTACAATATCGCCATTTTTTAGATACTTGGGTTCCTTCATTGACATCGCCACTCCTGCTGGAGTTCCAGTAGATATGATATCACCGGCTTCTAAAGTCATAACTTTACTTAGACTTGAGATTATTTTTTCAATTGAGATTACCATTTTGCTACTGGAAGAATTTTGTCGAATTTCGCCATTGACCTTTGTAACAATTTGTAAATTTTGAGGATTATTAATTTCGTCTTTGGTCGTTATCCAGGGTCCGCATGGTGCAAAGGTATCAATGCTCTTTCCCCTGGTAAATTGTTTATCCTTGAATTGTATATCTCTAGCTGAAACGTCATGGAGTATTGTATATCCAAATATGCAATCAGATGCATTTTCAGGCTCAATATTTTTAGTATTCTTTCCAATAATAATTGCCAATTCTGCTTCATAATCAAGGCGTTGTACAAAATGTGGACAGACAATATCATTAAAAGGATGGTTTAAAGTCGTTCGCGGTTTAATAAAAATTACAGGTTCATCGGAAGGAGTAAGACCTGAATCTCTTGCATGATCATAATAATTAAATGCTAAACAGATTATTTTTGACGGATCTGGAATAGGAGCTAATAGATCAATACTGTTAATCTTGTTACTAAAATTTATGTCAGCAAGATACTTCTTCACTTCGTCAATCCATCCTCTAACAATGAATTCTTTAATTGTCTGAGGAATTGGTACGCCCGTCTGTTCTTGAAAATCTAGCTTTGTAATTATCCTTTTACCATCGGGAGAGATTATTCCGTATGTTTCTCCTACTTGATGTATCTTAATCCTTCCTATTTTCATTTTGTTTACCTGTGTGTAAAAATAGAAGATTTCTTTTCCTCTAATATACAAAAACCAAATCTAATAAACTGTATTGGAATACGGGATTTTAGCTGCAGTACAGAAGACTCAGCATATCCTTCAACAATTTCTAAACTATTGGGATTGAATTTGTCATTTAAATAAAGATCCTTGGGAACCAGGATACTGTATTTTGTCATGTTCTTGTCTGATACCCACTGAATTTTTTTCATATCTCGTACTATGTCATTGTTAAAATAAGAAGCAGTAATCACTCTTTTATTTTCTAGATCAATATTTTTTATTTTTATATTATATAATTCCATCAGTCTAACTTCTTCTTCTTCAGCAAGAAGCATAGCATCATCACGAGAAATGTAAAACACAGTTGAAACTTCAACCTCTCTTTTTCCAAGATCATTTGTTGGATGATTACTTAATGTGACCTTGATATCTTTACCATCATCGACAATTAACATTATGGGATCCTTGACAAAAAATAAACGAATAGCACGGGGATCAATTATTTTTCTATTCATCGATTCTAATGCCTTAAACGGCGGTTTTGTTTCAGCCAAAGTTAGGCCTAGGCTCAATACAAATTTTCTAATTGCCTTAGGATCAAATCCCCTTCTGCGCATTGCCGACAGAGTAAGTAGACGTGGATCATCCCAACCTGAAATTAGTCCATCCTCTAACAATTGCTTAATTTTTCTTTTAGAAACTGGCATATTGTCAAATTCTAATCTAGAAAATTCAACTACTATTGGTTTTCTTAGGTGCAATTTATCTAAAATACTTTGGTATAAGATATTGCGCAATTCATATTCTTTAGTTCTTAGTGCATGACTAACTCCATCAAGGCTATCCTCAACAGGCGCGGCAAAATCGTACGTTGGCCATAATTGTATTTTATCACCCAAAAGAGGATGAGGGACTTCTATAATTCTAAAAAGTGTCGGATCTCTCATGACGGTGTTTTTATCCTGCATATTACCTTTGAATCTAATTATGGCTTCGTTTTGATGATATGCTCCGCCAAATATCTTATCCAGTCTTTCTAAATTAGATTCAGAATTATCAATATTGCGCCTGCATGGGCATTCAATTTGTTCCATTCTGAACTTGTGAATATTGTCAATACCACAGGTACATATATAGGCATCTCCATTCCTTGTCAAATTTTTTCCATATTCATGTAGCATCAGTATATCGTCAGAGGTGTTTTTTATTATGTCTGGTTTAACTCCTAACCATTCAAGGTCACTCTTTATGACTTCATAATATTCCAATTTTTCGTTCATCGGATTAGTATCATCAAAACGCAAAATCAATTTACCATTATACATTCTGGCATATTCCTCATCGATTACGACTGCTTTTGCATGACCTATGTGAGGATAACCGTTAGGCTCTGGTGGAAATCTAGTAACTACTTCAGTTCCTGTCAGCTGAAGTTCTGGTAATGTATGAGAATCAATATTTTCATGTCTTGACTTAGAATCAATATTGTTGTTGACAAAGTATATCTCATTTAGATATTTTTTCTGTTGTTCTAAATCTAATTTGTTTACAGAATCTACTATGATTCTGATCTCTTCTATGAGAGTCTTTAATTCATTTTTTAATTCAGGTTTCAAGCTTAATATCCTAGAGAGAACAGTATTGACATTAGTACTTCCAGAATGCTCAGAGGCGTTTTTCAGTGCAATACCATTAACTAGTCTACGTATTTCTTCGTTACTCTCCACCAGACTACAGACTCCTTTCGACTATAAACTTTGCAGATGATACAAGAGCATTCTTTGCACTTGTTTCATCATAAGTCTTTATAGATTCAAAAGCTTTAATCATATTATCATGTGCTGTTCTTCTTACTTCTTCTTCTATATTCAGTGAAGATATTGCATAAACAGCATCTTCAACATAATCGCGATTTGCTCCCTTGAATCCAAAAACCTTCATAATTTTCTCTCTCTTATTCGTATCTGCATTTTCTAATGCTAATAATATTGGGTAAGTTTTCTTACCTTCTCTTATATCATTTCCGACTGCTTTTCCTGTGAGTTTGGGGTCGCCTGTTACTCCTATTAAATCATCTATTAGTTGAAATGCTATTCCAGTAAATCGTCCAAATTTAGAAAGGTTATTCACGTTAACAGCAAGTGGTTGTGCAGAAGACAGAACCCCTAATGCACAAGAGACCTCAAAGAGAGAGGCAGTTTTTTTTTGTATCATGTTTAGGTATTCATCTACAGTCGGAATTTTATTGCTAGATGCCATTTGTATGTCGAGACCTTGACCTTCGCAGACACGTACGCATGCAGTAGAGAGAATCCTATTCATTTCTGCTATTATAGTATCATCATGCCCTATATTTTTACTATGTAAGGAGAGTACTTGAAAAGCCTTAGAAAATAAAATATCTCCAGCTATAAGAGCAATTGGCAACCCGTATTTTTTATGGACCGTAGAGACGCCGTGACGCATATCATCATTATCCATAATGTCATCATGAATCAAGGAAAAATTATGAATTAGTTCAACTGCCGCAGCTGCCGGTAACGCTTTTTCTTCCCTCCCAGAAAACATTTCACAACACTTTATTACCATGAATGGCCTCAGCTTCTTTCCTCCACTGGTGAGATATGTACTAGCTGCATCATACAACCTGATAGGTTGACCCTCAAGGACAGATGAAGTAAACTTTCTTACTCGTGATACCACATCATTGAGATCGTTTCTCAGATTATCCATTTTTTCACCTTTGCTAATTCGCCAGTAATTATGAATCTTGATTTCCCTAATTCGTCTATATTTTTACAGCCAACAAGAAACATTGTGCCTTTTAATTCACTTAATGTTTTATTAGTAAATTCGCACAAACTTTCATAAGATTTTGACGCGTGTTTAAGGAAAGGAAACGCCATTCCACACATATTAGCACCAAGTACAATGCATTTTGCAATCTCTAATCCATTTCGAATCCCTCCTGACGCTATAACCGGGATCTTAACTGAGTTTCTCACTTCCATCAAACTTAATGCTGTTGGGATACCCCAATCCCAAAACAATTCTCCCAAATTTATCTTATTGGTGTCATGGGATGTTTCCGCTCTCAATTTTTCTACACCAGCCCAGCTGGTTCCACCAGAACCCGCAATATTAATTGCTGATACACCGGCAGATTCCAATCTTGTAGCAACCTCCATTGAAATACCTGCTCCCACCTCTTTTACCATTATCGGAATATCAACATTAGCGCAAATATCCTTGATCTTTGCCAAGACTCCCTTGTATTTTGGCTCTCCTTCTGGTTGAATGAGTTCTTGTAGTGGATTTAAGTGGACGACAAGAGCATTTGCTTCAATCATGTCAATCATATTCTTAATGTCCTGGATTTTCAATCCTTTTGAAAGCTGCGCCCCGCCAATATTTGCAACAAGGAATGCACTAGGTGCATTAGATCTTGCTATTGAATATGTTTCAGAAAGCTCACTGCTCAATAATCCTGCCCGCTGACTCCCAAGTCCCATACCAAGACCAAATTTTTCTGCAAGAAGCGAAAGCCTTGAATTTATCTTGGTAGCTTCTGGCGTTCCCCCAGTCATAGAATCAATAATAATCGGAGCCTTGAAATTATGATCAAGAAAATTTTGAGTAGTTTCAACACCATCGTAATCAATTTCAGGCAAAGCGTTGTGAATTAATTTGATATATTCTAAATAGGTTGATGATTCTTTTGCTTGAACGTTCCTAGTTAGCGGAATAAATATTCCTTCTTTTTTTCGTTGCTTTATAACCTCGATATCAGAAGGAGAGTCAGATTCATCAGGCATTTCCGGTACTGGACCTTTTTCCCTTTATTACTGTACCTTCTGTTTTGCTGTTTTCTAATATTTTCAAGAGCCTCTCGGGCTTGAATCCATTTACAAAATGTACATCCATCCCCGCAAGAGACATTTTTAATGCTTCGCGAACTTTTCTTTTCATGCCCCCAGTTATATCAAAATTTACTCCTGAAAATTTTATTAATGATTTCTCTTCAATCTTTTGTACTATCTGCTTGGTTTGAGGATCCTTGTATATTCCATCTACGTTGACTGCAAAGATTACCTTTTTGGGTCTTAAAACAGACGAAATCATGGTCATCAATTCATCTCCAGATAGTATTGAGTATCTATGATATGATCTATATACAATGTCTCCGTATGTTATAGGTACAATATTATCCTTGGTCATAGATGCCATTTCAAAAATTTTCTTCAGGATTGGTTTATTCCATAGCATAAATGAGAATGGGGGAACACTGTAAGGATTCATTTTCAACTTTAACATTGATTTTACTATTATGTGGTTTAATAATATCATTGATTCATGAACGACAGCGATACCTTCTGACGAATATCGCTCTGGTTTAGAATGCATATCATACTTAATCGACCAGTAATGACCAAAAGAACCACCACCGTGAACAAGTATAATTGGGATTTTTACAGATGAAAGTGTTTTAAGGATTCGGTCTATCGCTATCTTGTTGGTAGTCAAAGGTCTTTCTTTGTAGGTAATTACAGACCCACCTAGTTTAATTAGCACAATGTCTTGATGCATTAAACTTACGTTTTTTTATGAAAATTTAAATTTTGATAATTGAACTAAAATCAACCAATTGCTACCCCATTATGATCAAACTCAACTAGCATCCATCTTCCTGATTCTCTACTAATCCTAGTTGCCATGTCCTTGCTTGTCTCAGTTGGCATGAGTGCAATTATTGCTCCTCCTCTGCCCGCACCTGTCAGTTTTGCTCCTAAAGCTCCAATATTCATACATCTTTCAATCAATTTTTCAATCAATGGGTGCGACACGTCTAACATGTATAATAATTTATGATTTTCTGTGAGCAGATTTCCAAGTTCCAATTCATCGCCTTCAATCATTGCCTTCTTTGCTCTCGTGCAAATCATACTTGCTTTTGAGGAGAGTTCTTTAAAAAGGGTAAAATTTTTTTGCCTAAAAAGTTTAACCCGTGACACTACTTCTCCTGTTGAATGTTTTACACCAGTTGTCCCAATTAAAAGTGTAAATTTTTTCCTTGCTTTTATATTGCTAAATCCTTTGTCTGGTTCATAATTCACAATTCCACCAAAAGTAGACACATAGCAGTCTATACCTGATGAATTCGTATGTATATTTTGTTCCATAATCTTTGCGGTATCATAAATGTGATTTTTATCGCTCTTTGAAAACAAGGAATAAAGTGCAGCAACTGTTGCGACACATGACGCAGCTGATGATCCCAACCCTTCCCCGTAAGGAATTTCAGAAGTAATATTCATATTGATTCCGATAGTCTGTTTATATTCTTCAGATAGAACATGCTTTACACACCTAAAGATTGGATAGAGAAATGATAAACTATTATCATGAACCTTCATAATACTCGCGTTACTCGTTATAGGTACACTTAATGTATTTTTTCCGGATTTAATGTTAATACTCAAAATTTTATTTACTTCTGCACTAACATGAATTCGCTTATTTATTGCTCCTACGATCGCTGGGTTTTTATATACTACAAAATGTTCCCCAAAAAGAATTACCTTTGCAGGGGCTGATGAAATAGCTTTATGGGTGTAGTTATTCATACAAATAATATTGAAGAATAACCGACTACTGATTTATCATCTCCAGCTACATCTCCACTTGTGGCATATTTCAATAGTTTCCCTTCTGTCGCGCCCATCATTTTAGATATTTCCATAACTGTAGCAATAGCACCATAACCACATGCAGTAACATTAAATGAAAGCAATACTGAATAAAATTTTTCTATATCCAACGAGAGAATTGCAGAAATTAGGAGATTATCTTTTTCATGAGCTTGACTATTTGGTTCGTAGTGTGTAAGATCAGAGGAAGCTATCGATATCAAATTTCTTTTCTTTATTGATTCATATATACCGTTACCAAGTTTTATACATGTATTTTTACCTTGATTTACCAAGATTATTGGCACAATTTCGAATTTTTCTCTTATGTATTGAAGGAACGGGAGTTGAACTTCAATACAATGATCTCTGGAATGTGCTAATTCATCAATATTAACTAGCTCACAATTTTGGTATATTTCTTGAGCCAATTCTAGATCAATATTTATTTCTCCAAGGGGTGTTTTCCATGTTCCTTTGTTCATTAATGCCACATCGCTCCCCAATCCGTAATGATTTGGACCAATTATTATTGCCGATTCAAATTTGGATGATGATAATTCGTAATATCCATTTGCAGCTACAGCGCCAGAGTACATATAACCGGCATGAGGACAAACCATTCCATAAATCCTCTCGTTACTAGTAGAGGGCGGCAACTTTCCTGGACCAAAATTTGAATCACTAAATAATGATTGAAGATTTATGTTGAGTTCATTAGGGGTTTTTGGATAGAATATACCAGAAACGGCGGGTTCTCTTATGTAAGAACTCAAGATAGCTCTTCGACCAATTTGGTCTCAAAGTCGTCGATTGATATCTTCATTTCATTATCCGATTTTATCTTTCCCTGTTTCTTCAACACTTCCCTTGTCAATAACCAATACACTGTTGCAAGTGCTTTTCTTCCTCTGTTATTTGCAGGAATGACCAGATCCACATTAGATGTAACGTTATCGCTATTTGCAATAGCAACTACCGGAACACCCGCTCTTGTTGCTTCCAACACAGCTTGCTGATCGGCTTGGGGATCTGTGACAATGACTACCTGCGGTTCCATGTAACTTGACAAAGATGGATTTGTAAAAGTTCCGGGCATAAAACGTCCTATAATTCCGGAAGCTCCAGTTACTTCACAAAATTTCTGAACAGGTGTTTTTCCATATTCTCTCGCTGATGTAACTACAATTTTTGATATATCAGATCTACCAATGAATTTTGCAGCAACATCTATCCTTGTAAGTGTTTTACTAATATCTAAAATATAAAGGCCTTCGGGATTTGCCCGAACAATGAATGGTGACATAAATTTAGTTTTTACAGGAGTACCTACACGTATTCCTGTTGAAAGTATCATTTTTTCTAAATTATCATTTTCTATTTCCTCATTTTCCTCTCCCGATTCAACATATGACTGATTTGATGTGTCATCAAGTTTTACCTCATTCTTGGTTTCAATCAAAGGATCGTCAGTGTTTTCTTTTTGATATTCACTTGCCATTTTAGTTGAAAGACAAATCAGTCATGCCTTTTATTAAATCATACTCTGAAAGTCTTAAAAGTTCGTTCAATTTTGACACTCTCTCTCCACCAATAACTCCAGTTTTGATCATTTTTGAAGATGTAGCTAATGCTATGTGAGATATATGCGAGTCAATTGATTCGCCAGATCTGTGTGAAGTTATTATACTAATATTATTTTTCGTACAATTTTCTGCGAAATCCAAAGCATTGTATAAAGTACCTGCCTGATTAACTTTCAAAATTGCTGCATTACACGCACCATATTCGCATGCTTCAATTACCCTTTCAGTACTCGTAACAAGCATATCATCACCCGTTACAAAACAGTTCTTATTTCTTTTAGTAATTAGTGCCATACTTTCAAAATCATCTTCATTGACAGGATCTTCTGCATATATTAGATGATATTCCTTGATTAAATCCTCTACAAAATTTATCTGTTCTTCAGTATTCCTTACTAGTCCCTGTCTTGAATAATTATAAAATTTGCTCTTAGAATCCCACAATGAGGAACTTGCAAAATCAATGCCCAAAGCAATATCCCTTCCTAGTTTTAATCCTGAGTTTTCCACCGCCTGAGCCACAGTTGATATTGCCTGATCATTATTCAGGTTTGGAGCCCATGCACCCTCGTCACCCCTACCATATGTGAATTTCTTGTCAATTTTTTCTAATACACCTCTAACTTCTTTATGTACACTGAAATTCATTTGTAATGCATCCATAATGCTCTCTGCTCCCATTGGACAAACAAGAATCTCTTGAATATCTGGGGTACCGGGACCTGCATGAGATCCTCCGCCGACGATGTTTCCAAGAGGGTAAGGAAATCTATACGGCCCTTGTTTTTTTAGCATTGCAAATAGAGGTACATTCAGTGACATTGAAGCAGAAGCCGCAGCAGCAACACTCAGCCCATAAGCTACAGCCCCACCCGTTCGACTAAATAAGTCAGAAGTGTCCATAGATTTTAAAATTTCAAAAATAGACTTTGTATCTGAAGCCTCAACACCAATAAATTTATCTGCATTTGAATTGAATGTCCGAAGAGTTAATTCTGGATTGTTATCTATAAAACTTGGCACTTCATGGCTACCTACACTAGCTCCTGAAGGCGCACAGGCTCTTCCAAGAAATTTGTTATCTGTTATTACATCAATTTCTATTGACTTTGAGCCTCTGCTATTAAAAACGATTCTTCCCTTCAATGATGAAATTAAGGGCATATTTCATCAAACTTAATCTATTTCTGATTCAATTTCTGACATACGTCTACGTAATGCTTCGTAATAAGGTATCACCTGGTATATTGTTTCAACAGATGAAACAAACATTCTTCTGCAACAATACCTTTTGATATTAAGAGAATCCATAACATCGGCAGGGATTTCTCCAGCTTTGATTCTGTTTGAATATTCCGCGTATTTATCAGCTATTACATTCCCACAGGTAAAACATCTTATAGGTATTAGCATTGATTTTTTATGTTCAGGTGTATTATAAAAACCATGTATTTTCTAAATTACTTTGTTTATATAGCAAATATTCAAATTAGTGATTTTTGAACCGCTAAATCTATGCGGGAGTCGCCCAGCATGGTCAACGGCGTAAGACTGAGGCTCTTATCCCTTAGGGGTTCGTGGGTTCAAATCCCATCTCCCGCATACATTATCACAAAGAAATTCTTGATTCAGGAAAATTTTTTTAGAATCTTATAATATGGTGATGATTTATGCTTTTCAATACATTTCTCGCAAAGCGATTTGTATCCGTATTTGACATGACATTTACAGTTGCACAATTCAGTATTGGTTAACAATTGTAAGATTTCCAAAATTAGATTATTTAAATAATTTCAATTTTATTGCACCTCGATACAATAAATTTTTAATCACTTTACTTCTTAAGTTATTATGTTGAATATAGATTTGCATTTGAAAAGAAAACAAGACCTCTACACCTTATTGAAATCGCAACATGAAGCAGAAATGAAAGAAATGAATCATTACATGTCCATTTTAAGTAGTATGAATAACGTCATAGTTAAAAATTATATACACAAACTGCTTGATGATGGTTTGCGACATATTGAATATATTTCTACTATGATGGCCGCTATTGAAGGTGCCAGCAGTAGTTCAAATCTGACCAAACAAGGAATCACTAAATCGATTGATGAAGAAAAGGAATCCAGAAATCTGTTACTCAAATGCGTTGCATTGGCTGACAATGTAGAAACAAAATCTTTATTGAAAAGCATCATTGTGGACGAAGAGCATCATATTAAGATACTGGAACATATTGAAGAATTGGTAGCTACATACTCTGGACAATGATTTTTTCAGAATCAAATCATAAAATATCGGTATCCAATTAATCAATGTCCCACCTAATTCATACCATAGTACAAAATTATGTTGAAAACTCAAACTGTTTTGGTATTGTTGCTAAAGATGGAATTAGTACAGATCAATTTGCCATTTATAGATCTGATTTATTGTTTGTAAAAGCATCTCTGAATGTTCGACAAACACAATTACAAATTCCTGCGATACTTGGATCAATAAGTACTGCAAGGAATCTTGACTACTATCAAAATAAGATATGTCATGAAATACCCTCAATACCTGATAGCGACCAGATCAAAGTAATACTACAAAAACTACGTGTGTTAATTATTGCATTGTTTCTAAGATTGAATAAACTAATGGTGGAAATTAAATCAAAATGCTCAAATAGTTACAACAAATATTTTTTAGAGTGGAACAAACATTCCAAGGAAGTATTGATAATTACATCTACTATTTTGGTGGAGTATCAACAAGGAAAAGCCGAATCCAAAATTCTTGATACTGCAAATAGGACTTTAGAGTATCTTGGGATATCGATGTCCATGATAGATGACGAAATTTCAAACATGTACTAGTGAATTAATTTGTTATTCCAAATGTTTCAAGGACTTCCTTACTATGACCTGCTGGTTTGACCTTATTGAAAATGCTTACTATCATCCCTTTTTCATCTACTAGAAAGGTGGTCCTGTTGACTCCCATGTACTCCTTACCCATGAATTTTTTAAGACCAAATGTACCATACTTTTTTGAAATAGCATTGTCCACATCGGCGGCTAGATGATATGAAATATTCATCTTTTTTCTGAATTTTTCATGTGACTCATCGTTATCCGGACTAACTCCAATTATTTCTATTCCTGCGCTTTTGAATTTATCATAATCTCTTGTAAATTCTGAAGCTTCAGTTGTGCAGCCTGTTGTAAAATCTCTCGGATAAAAATACACTACTACTTTTCTGTCTCTAAAATCAGATAATTTCATTTTTTCATTGCTACTTTTAAATGAAAAATCTGGAGCCAAGTGTCCTTCCTTCAAGCCTTCTGAACCTAATGATTCATTATTCATTAAATTTTCTATATCTTAATTTTCAGGTTCACATAATAAAAGCGTTGATAGTTGGATTATTTTTAAAATAGTTTAAAATAAAAATTAATATAAGTTTTAATTAAATCTCTATAATTGATTAAATGAGCATTAAGTGAATTTTATGACTAATTACGATATAGTGATTGTGGGTGGTGGACCAGCAGGTCTTTCCGCTGCATATTCTGCTGCCAGAAAAAAAGCTACAACTATTGTGCTAGAAAAAGATGATTCTGTTGCGCAGAACATTAGAACTAGTGGAGTATCATGGATAGATGATATCAAAAGACTTGGAATACCTGAAAAATATTATAATCCAATAAAGAATTTCAGAATAATCTCTCCTTCTAAAGATATCGTTCTAAGAGGAAATACACCAAAATCATGTGTCTTGGATGTCAGGGCTACTTACCAGTATTTAGCAACACTGGCAGCAAAGGAGGGAGCAGAAATATCAGTTAGAAGTGAGGTACAGTCTGTAAATGTATCTCCTTCTAATAAAATAACTGGAATTGTAGCCAATACCCCTAAGGGCAAAATGAAATTTGATTCAAAACTTGTAATTGATGCGAGTGGATTTAGGAGCATTGTCGCAAGAAAAGCTGGATTTGCTCATAACTGGACAAGATATGGAGTAGGCGCTGAATACGAATGTTACTGTGAAGATATAGATCCAGAGACTTGGATTTTGATGGTTGGAAATAAATACTCAGATGCAGGCTATGCATGGATCTTTCCAATATCGAAACAACGTGTAAGAATAGGAACGGGAGTAGGCCGTCCAGACTCAATTTCTGATCCAATTAAAAAGCTGAATTCCATCATAGAAAATAAGTTCAAACCATTAGACGAGCTTAACAATATACAGCCTATCGAATTTCATTATGGACTCATACCAAATGAAGGTGCCCGCAAGTCCACCATATTTGACGGATTATTACTCGTAGGTGATTCAGCAGGTCAGGCAAACCCTCTTGTGCTTGAAGGAATAAGATTTGCAATAGAATTTGGGCGAGTAGCAGGGGAAATTGGGGCTAAATCATTATCGAAGGGTTGTACCAAAGAATCGTTACAGGAGTATGAAAAATTCTGGAAGCAACGTGTTAACTCTAAAATAAAATCATCGCTTAAAGTTCAGTCAAGATGGTTAAAGATGAACGATGACGCCTGGGACAAAGAGGTTGAAATAATACAACAAATGACTTTTGATGATTTTCTCGATTTCATAAAAGCTCAATTTACTACCAGTAAATTGATGAAATTAGTACTTACTCATCCGCATGCGACTGCAAAACAGCTATTTAGTCTAATTTTGGATAAATAATTCTGAAGCAAGATTTTTATATGATTTAGAAAACAGCAAGTTTAGCCATGGCTGGAGAAACTGTTACCCAGTTTGCACCTATCATGTACATGCTTGGCTTTGGATTACTTGCAACTGTTCCAATCTTGTTTTTGTCAAAATTGCTGTCACCAAGACGGAGATATAATCCTGTAAAGTTTTTGCCAATGGAATGCGGTCAAATGCCTTCTGGTGAAGGGAGAAGTCACTTTATGATGCAATACTATTCTTATATTCTTATGTTTGTCGTTTTTGATGTTATGTCTTTATTCTTATATGCATGGGGAGCATCACTCTTTTCTATATCAAGGTCTGCAACTCTTCCAATTATAGGGTTTCTTGCAATAATGTTTTCTGCCATGGGTTACGCACTATATCTATCTGGGAGGAAAGGGATTTGGTAGATTTTGAGTCTGTAGATCTAAGCATTAAATATAATGGATGCGAAGTGGAGTTAGAGACTCAATAATGATTAAAGATTTAGTAAATCCAACCAATTTTAATATCCTAGTTGGAAAACTTGGTGATGCTCTTACTAGAGCCTTGGACCAACCTCTAGGATACGCAATTAATTGGGGAAGAATCTGGTCGCTTTGGCCTGTACATCTGGAGACCGCATGCTGTAGTGTAGAGTTTGGAGCAGCTTCTGGGCCTAGGTATGATGTAGAAAGATTTGGAATAATTGAGGCATTTGGTTCATTACGACAATGTGATTTGATTGTGGTTCAAGGTACTGTGACTAGAAAGATGGCACCCAGGTTAAGGATGGTGTATGATCAGATGCCAGATCCGAAATATGTCATTGCCATGGGCGCCTGTGCTATTACGGGAGGACTGTATATTGATTCTTATAACGTTCTTCCGGGTGTTGATGGCATTATCCCCGTTGATGTATATGTGCCCGGCTGTCCACCAAGACCTGAAACCTTAATTCAAGGCACCATGCTACTCCAAGAAAAAATAAAAAGGTCGAAGATTAGATAATTTGAGCTCAGATCAATCTAACACCCAAAATGGATCTGAGCAAAAAAAGGTCAATTCCGATTCGACGCAGACATCAATGTCAAAAAAAACTGAAGCAATAACTCCGGAATTTGAAGGCGATCTTATCAATAAGATAGTTTCAAAGTTTGGTGATAAAATAATACATGTAATCTATATCCGCCCTGGGAGAACTAAGATACTTGTTCCATCACATGAAATCGTTCAAGTAGCTTCCTTTATCAAAGACACTTTAGGATTTGATCATGCAGAATCAGTTTCAGGAACAGACTACCCCAAAGATAATCAGATTGAAGTAATATATCACTTGGGATCTTATTCAGTTGATAAACTCTCCTCACAGATTTTAGCTTTATCCACTCGGGCAGACAGAAATGATTCTAGACTGCCATCATTAATTAATATTTTTAAGAGTGTGGAATATCATGAAAGGGAAACCTTTGAAATGCTTGGTGTTTATTTTGAAGGACATCCAAGAAACGAACGATTTTTGCTCCCAGAAGATTGGGCAGATATTCCTCCATTGAGAAAGGAGTTTAGAATTAAGGGGAGATAGGTTGGTAATTAATGGACAATCTTGAACAAAAATTCAACGAGACTATTAAGATGGGACTTGACATTGTAAAAGAAACAGAAGAAGATAGACTAATGACGCTCAGTGTTGGACCTCAACATCCAGGCTCAGGGCATTTCAGATTTACCATAAAGGTAGACGGAGATTATATAGTGTATTGTGATCCTGACCCTGGTTACGTACATCGGGGAGAGGAAAAAATGTGCGAATACAGAAACTTTATTCAAAATATTCCTCACCTTGAAAGACCTATCATTCATGATTCTACAAATATTACATATTCATATAGTCTGGCAGTTGAGGAACTTGCCAATATCCAAGTTCCACTCCGAGGGCAGTACATACGTGCTTTAGCATCGGAGCTAAATAGGCAGGTATACACTCTTTATTGGCTTGCCATCTATGGGATATTTCTTGGACACTCTACTATGTTCATGTGGCCTATGGGCGACAGAGAGCTGTTTATTGATCTTTTGGAGGCACTCACCGGAGCCAGGGTTACTCATGCATTTAACATCCCAGGAGGCGTTCGGAACGATGTGCCAGAAGGATTTAGAGACAGGTGTTTAAGGCAGGTTGCGTATTTTGAAAAAAGACTTACTGAATATGAGGACATTTTTTATAATAATCCACTTTTCAGGCAAAGAACAGAGGGAGTTGGAATTCTGACAAAGGATAATGCCATAAAATTGGGCGTTACAGGTTCTGTTCTGAGGGCCTCAGGAATACCTTTTGATGTAAGAAAGGCAGAACCCTATGACATCTATAATGAAATAGACTTTAAGATACAGTATATGAAGACCTGTGATTCTTTTGCAAGGTCCACTGTGCCATTTCTAGATATGAAGGAATCATGCCACATTATTAGACAGTTATTAGATAAGATGCCTAAATCCGGTGAAGTAAGGGCCAAGCTGCAACCAAATCCAAAGGGGCCACCTGGAGAGTCTTATAAAAGGGTAGAATCAGGGAGGGGAGCTTTGGGATATTATATAGTAAGTGACGGTACACCAAAGCCTTATAGAGTCAAGATATCAGTCGGATCATTTAGAAATATGTTGGCACTTCCATTCCTTTTAATAGGATCAAAATTGGCTGACATGCCCTCAATCTATTGGTCATTAAACTATTGGCCTGTGGAGGCGGATAGATAGATATGCTGAATGAAATAAAATATTATCTTAATGAAAATGTAGAAAAGGAAAAATAACAGATACCTAGAAAATGATTGGGGGAAAAAGTGTAGAATAATATTGGCTACTGCTCCAAGAGAATTTAGATTTGGAAACTTTGTAGCAAGTTTAATACGGCTAATTTTATGGATACTTGTGATTGTTACATTAGTAGGACTCCCGTTAATCTTTATACTCCTTTTCTACGTACCACTTCCACCTGTAAACGGAGAAGTCTTGACACCGTATCTCTTCTTCTCAATGATGGTGGATCCTACCCGAACTATCCCCATAATAAACTTCTTGATTCATACTGATTTTTTCAGGGTTGCAGTATTCCCCGGATTTACCTATGCTGCTCTTTTGGCTGGCGGAACTATTTTCATTGAACGTAAATTTCTTGCTAAAATGCAATTGAGGATAGGACCGCTCTATGCAGGAAAGATAGAAGGTATTTTGCAATTGATAGCTGATGGCTTGAAATTAATTTCAAAGGAGATTATTGTACCATCTGGTGCTGACAAACTAATATTTTGGACAGCACCCGTTGCCTTTGTGGTTACAGCGGCTGCTGTGGTAGCATTAATCCCAGCGGCTCCTGGATGGGTGGTTGCAGATCTGGATGTTGGAATAATAGCAGTGTTCGCATTTTTGGGATTTTTCCCCCTTATTGCACTATTATTCTCATGGGCTAGTAACAGCAAATACCCGTTTATCGGTGGACTGCGGGCTCTTCATCAGATGATTGCTTTCGAAATTCCATTCATTCTTTCTGCTCTTTCAGTGGTACTTCTCTCAGGTTCATTAAATCTCACCGACATAGCAAATGCTCAACATCCTTATTGGTTTATATTATTTGTACCAATAAGCGCATTTGTATTTTATATTTCTTCACTGGCAGAACTTGAAAGAATTCCATTCGATCTCCCTGAAGCTGAAAGTGAGATTGTCGCCGGATGGTTAACTGAGACCACTGGGATGATATACGGATTAATTCAATTGGGAACTTATGTTAAATTGTACGCATTGGCTGCTTTATTTGTTATTCTCTTTCTCGGTGGATGGTCAGGACCCCAAATTTTTCCTGAGGAAATTATCCCAGGATATACGGGAGAAAAAATATACAACGCAGCTACTGTGAACGCAATATTTTGGTTTACGATCAAAACTCTTGGAATGATAATGTTGATCCTTCTACCACGAGGTATCAATCCTAGAATTAGAATCGATATATTATTGCATACTGGTTGGTATAAACTAATAGTATTGGCCTTCATCAATATATTTGTGGCATTGTCGCTTGTTTATGGTGGAATTTTGGGACCGGGAGGTTTACTATCGGCATGACCTCAGCTGGCGGTTTCATAAAAGCTATTGAATCAGGCTCAAAGCATCTTCTTATCAAGAGATTCACATTGAGATATCCAGAAAAAAAACTCAAGTTTGTTGGTGATGGATACCAATTTGATCCAAAAAGAGGTGTTGGAATCGCAGGTTCAAGAGGAAGGCATATACTGTTTCATGATAAATGTACTGGATGTCAGCTTTGCGCAATTGCTTGTGAGGGAATTGCTGAAGCAATTGGAATGGTAAAAGTGGATGAACAATGGAAACATAACAAGAAATCCATTATGCCACAAATTGATTTTGGAAAGTGTGTGTTTTGCGGTCTTTGCGTTGATGCATGTCCCTTCTATGCACTATATATGACAAATGACTACGAATTATCATCATTTACAAAGGAGCATCTAATATATACTCCAGCACAGCTTGCTATCAAGCCAAAGTATGATGGTGATGCAGAATTGAAGATTGGGTACAGAGGTGCGGATCATGGTTGACGCATATTTTGTGGGGGTAGCGGTTCTCACAATAGGAGCTTCTATATTGGCATTAGAAAGCAAAGAGCTTATCTATGGTGGTATAGCTCTTGCGATTTCTATGTTGGGAATAGCAGGCTTTTTTCTACTGCTGGATTCTCCATTTGTGGCAATGTTTCAAATTACTGTTTACGTTGGCGCTGTGGCTGTACTAATCATATTTACGGTCATGCTGGTTAGGACTCAAGATTTATTTTCGGCAAAAGATGATAGGGGTAGAAAAGTGGGAGGCATTATATTGATGCTTCTTATCATGGGTGGAATTGGTGCAATTTTCCTTGTATCTGGAATAAACAATCCTATGTTTGGTAAACCAGATTCAAAACCGGTAGATATTGTAGAAATTGGTAAATCTATGCTTACATATTATTCGCCTGCCCTTATAGTATTGGGATTAACATTGGCGGGTGCTGTGATTGGAGCGTTGGCACTAGCAAGAAGAGAGGGTTTATTAAAAGAAAATGAATCAGCTAATTGATTTTGTATTAGTTTCAGTGGTACTTTTTTCGATTGGTATATATGGTCTTGTGGTCAAGCGAAACGCAGTACGCATGATATTTTCAATCGAGATTATTGCAAATGCCGCGAATCTAAATCTTATAGCATTTTCAAGATATTTACATAATGTAGAGGGTCAAGTCTTTGCACTATTCTCTATTGCAATCGCCGCTGCTGAAGTAGCTGTTGCATTGGGAATTATAATTATTGCTTATAGATTGTATAAGCAAATAGATGTAGAAGAATTCAGGAGCCTAAAGGGATAAAAAAATAGTAAGTGAGATGTTATATGATGGAATCATATTACCTACTATTAGCAACATTCCTGCCATTGGTTCTTTCGCCAGTAGCTTATATTATATCAAAAAAAAGGGGGACTAATGCAACAACGTGGTTCTCTTTTGGGGTACTGACAGTATCTACAATGTTGCTATTCATTTCTTCTCTTAATTTACAAGGCGGAAGGTCTGCATATGAAGAATCATATCCTTGGAGTCAATTTGGAAATTTCGGATTAAGAATTGATGGACTGAGTTTACCATTTGCAATAATAATAAATATCTTATGTACTGTGCTAACTCTTTATTCAAAACCATACATGTTACATAAAATTAAAGAATCCTTTAAAGAGAACTTTGATAAAGGAGAGAACAATTCCGAATCAGGCTTGTATAAATCAAATACCGGAGTGAATGAAATGAAGACTCTTACTGTATCAGGAGTAAATGAGGAACAATATATCAATCATCAAATGGGACTTTATTTTGCACTTTATCTGACTTTCTCAATGGGAATGCTAGGAACTGTTCTTGCTACAAATCTAATAGAATTTTATGTATTTTTTGAACTAATGCTTGTTCCGTCATTCTTTCTTGTAGCATTTTATGGATATGGTGAGAGAAAAAGAATTGCTTTAATGTTCTTTTTCTGGACTCACGCAGGTGCAGTAGTTATGCTATTAGGTCTGCTTGCCATGGGATTCTTTGCTGGCGGCTTTGATTATGATACCGTCAGAGAGAATGCTAGCAAGATTCCGGATCAGTGGCTTGTACTTATTGTGTTTGCACTGGTAATAGGACTGGGTGTAAAATTGGCAGCCTTTCTTCTACATATATGGCTCCCTTATGCTCATTCTGAGGCTCCTACTCCTGTTTCAGCCTTGTTGTCCCCGGCCATGATCGGAATTGGTGCTTATGCATTAATAAGACTTTGGCTAGAATTGCTTGTCGGTGATTATTCTCAATACAGCATTTACATCAATCTTTGGGGTTTAGCAACGATGATCTACGGTGGTGCCATGGCTATGATGCAAGATGATATCAAAAGAGTGTTGGCTTATTCAAGCATAAGTCAAATGGGTTACATTCTATTTGGCATCGGCTCTGACAGCACTCTTGGGATAACGGGTGCCACCCTTATGTATGTAAGTCATGGATTGGGAAAAGCCATACTCTTCATGATGGCTGGAGCCATTATACTACAAACAGGAACAAGAAGCATGTCAAGGCTCGGTGGTCTTGCGGGAAGGATGCCTTATACAGCCGTAATTGCCATGATTGGTGCCCTCACAATTATGGGCATCCCCCCGACTAGCGGTTTTATGGCTGAGTGGATATTGTTTAATGGAGTCTTGCAATCAGGTTTAGCTAATTCGGATACTCTCAGAATAGTGGCATTTGGACTTGGAATACTTGCTACAGTGCTAACTGCAGCATATATATTGTGGATGTACAAGAGAATATTTTTTGGAAAAATTCCGGAACAATACACAAAGATTAAGGACCCAAATAGGTATGTTATTGTTACCATGGCAGCGCTTGCTGCAATTACTCTTATTTTAGGAGTCTATCCAAATCCACTACTGAATCCGGTTGCTGACTATATTCAGGATATGTTTTCAAACGATAGTACTGTACTTCAATTTAGTAACGTAAAACCTGTTAGCTTAGAATCTCAGAATGATCAAAACAAACTAGTAGCGGTTGATGGAGGAGGTTCATGATTATGAATATCAATACGAGTGTCAATGTAAATGGGAATATCGAAAATATTTTAGTTGGGGCTAGTTGGAGTTGGAATGTTGTCGGCGAATTTCTAAATAGGGGAGAGGAATTAAATTGACCGAGCTTCAAGGAATCATCGGATTTGAAGGATTAGGGATCAATGCTTGGATGGTGTGGATTCTTCCTTTTGTCGGAGCCGCACTTATTCCGGCGATCGCAAAAGTTGGGAACCGTCTGGGCAATTATGCGGCTGTCGGGTTTGCTCTTGCTAGTGCTATATTTGCAGCAACGTTAATACCATTAGGAATCGAAGGAGGGCAAGTTCATAGTCAGATAAACTGGATACCTATTCTAAACATCCATGCAGGAATATTGGCAGATTCGTTATCTATTTTTATGACGAATATCGTTGCATGGATATCATTTCTTATTTTCATATACTCGGTAGGGTACATGCATGGAGACAGAGATCTCACAAGATATTGGTTCTTTATGCTTTTCTTTATTGGTTCCATGCAATTGATAGTTTTTTCTGATAATTTGTTGATGTTATTCTTTGGTTGGGAAGGCGTTGGACTTGCTTCTTTTGCACTTATAGGTTTCTGGTATCATGATAGGAAAAGGGACTTTGTTGGAACACCCGGACATTATGCCGGGGGAATACAAATGTGGGCATCACCGTCACATGCAGGACTAAAAGCATTTCTTATGACAAAAGCAGGTGACATCATGATGCTATCCGGAATGTTCTTGATTTTTGGATATGCCGGTACATTTGGCTTTACTGAGCTAATACAGGATCAAAGCTGGGCCACAGAGATGGCGAATAATAATCTACTTGTTCCTGCAGCAGTACTAATTTTTGGTGGCGCAATAGGGAAATCTGCACAATTTCCCCTAAATGAGTGGCTACTTGAGGCAATGACCGGCCCCACACCTGTTTCTGCTCTTATTCACGCTGCAACAATGGTAAAAGCAGGAGTTTTCCTTGTGGCAAGAATTGGCCCCTTATTCTTTGCAGTATCGGCTTTAAATTCATCTCAATTTTTTGAAGTCGTTGCATGGATCGGAGGAATAACTGCATTCCTACTAGCAACACAGGCATTGGTCAATCCAGAAATAAAAAAGGTCTTGGCTTATTCTACTGGATCTCAGATAGGTTTAATGATGATGGGGTTGGGAATTGCCGGACTCTCTACATCTTTTGTAGATGGTTACACAGCCGGTCTCTTTCATCTCATGAGTCATGCAATGTTTAAAGCATCATTATTTATGGGGGCGGGGGCTGTATTGCATGCCGTCGGTTCAAGATTCATGACAGATATGGGAGGACTTAGGAATAAAATGAAAAAGACATTCATATTCATGATGATGGCTGGTTTGTCTCTTGCTGCAGCTCCATTTATTACCTCTGGGTTTTGGAGTAAGGATGCTATCCTGGCCTCCGTTCTTGAATCAGGTTATCAGTATTCGTGGGCTCTCTTTGCCATTGCAGTCATGGTATCTTTCATGACAGCGTTCTATACATTTAGGATGCTCGGTATGACTTTCTTTGGGGACAAAAGTAAGTTCATACAAGAAACTGAAAGCAGCCATCATGTCCATGAAGTTGGAGCTGTAATGTGGGTTCCGTTTGCTATACTAGCAATTGCCAGCATTGCCATAGGTTTAATTGGATTTGGATTTGAACAACAGCTCCACGAAATGTTCTCAGCATACCTTGCTAATTCGTTTGGCATTCATAGTACCGTTTCAGTGGAACAAGAAATTCAATCAAAAGGCGGATCTGAATTCCTGTCTTTCGTGGGACTTAATCCGGTCGCTGTTATCGCCTCATTTAGCGCATTTGCTTTGGGTGCAATCCTTGGAGGGCTTGTTTACATGAAAAGAGTCATAAATCCAGAGATAGTGTCAAGAAGTATTATTTCCAGAGCAGTATGGAAATTCTTCATCAATAGATGGTATCTTAATACTGCGTTATACTGGGGAGCTGTGATAGGACCGCTGGCAATATTCCGTATTGTCTGGAGATATTTTGAAAGTACTATAATTGACGGAATCAATCCAGGTCTTCAAGGAACAATGACATACTTCTCAAGAGTTATCAAGGCTGGGCAAACAGGAATAGCACAGACATATCTTTTTGTCTTTGCTGCCGGTGTGCTGATAATTATCATGCTGTTGTTCTTGTAGGAGTGAAATAGAGTATGGATTTCTTATCAACTCCTCTGTTAGTAACTGCAATACTGGGTTCAGTTGGACTTGCTATTCCAATTATTGATTCTCTTAAGAAGGAAAGAGGAGCCAATAATAGATTATATTGTGGAATATCAGTGGGAGCAATAGTACTAATCATCAGTATCATTATCATTAGAATACTTTTTGGAGAACAAATTCCTACAATCGAATTTGGTAAGGGTATGCTTGCAGATGATATGTTTGGCGCATTCTTTTCGATAACATTATTGATTGTATCAATAATGGTAACTGCTTCATCATGGGACTTCATGAAAAACAAAACAAATCCTGCCGCATATTATTCATTGATTCTCCTATCCACAATAGGAATGATACTTATTGCCTATTCTACAGATCTAGTAATGCTTTTAGTTGCATGGGAGCTCATGTCCATACCCACATATGCTCTGGCTGCATTTTCAAAACGTGATCCCATATCAAATGAGGCAGCTCTCAAATACTTTCTATTTGGTGCTCTTTCGTCAGCTATTCTAGTATTTGCTATTGGATTAGTATATGGAATAACTGGAACCACTAACATTGGCCAAGCAATAGTTTCATTGGTCAATATTCAGAAAGATCTAGTTCCTATCAGTGTGCTTGCTCTAGCGTTATTCATAGCAGGATTTGGATTTAAGATGGGTCTTGTTCCATTTCACATGTGGCTTCCTGATGCATATGAGGGTGCCCCAACAACAATTGGAGCGTTACTCTCGGCAGGTACAAAAAAAGCAGGTTTTGCTGCTGCTATTCGTGTAATTATTCTGGCTATATTTGTATTGCATCTTGACTGGTCCGTGTTACTGGCCATAATAGCTGTACTAACAATGACATTAGGCAACCTAGCGGCATTGGTCCAAAAGAGCGTGCCCAGAATATTGGCTTACTCAAGTATTGCTCAGGCAGGCTACATCATGATTGGTCTTGCCCTAGCTCCTTACAATGATCAAGCTCTTCCAGGTTCTCTTTTCTATATTCTCAATCATGCTGTTATGAAATCTGCTGCGTTCATTGCGGCTGCTGCGGTAGCAATCACACTTAGCAGTTATAGTATTGAAAAGTACAGAGGTCTTGCAAAAAGGATGCCACTAACGGCCATAGCAATGTCAATATCAATGCTAGCATTGGCAGGAGTCCCGCCCCTCAATGGATTCTGGAGCAAGCTGGTATTATTCGGTTCTGCAATCAATTCTGGATCAGAAGTTTGGTGGGGACCATACTTGGCTATTGCTGGAGTTTTGAATAGTGCTCTTTCTCTTGGTTATTATGCATGGATAATGAGAAAAATGTACATGGAAGATTCACCTGATACATCGAAAGTCAAAGAACCAAGAGCAATATCGGCTGTACTCATCTTCGCTATGATATTCATGGTCGGTTTTGGTATATGGCATGCACCAATCCTGGAATTTGCTACAAACTCAGTACCAAACCTATCACAACTTACCGCGGTATTACCTTCTATTCCTTTAAGATAAGATGTAAAGTTAGAGTTACATTAAATGTTAAATTTTTAAGTAAAGAATCAGATTGTAACAGTGTATAGCAACTATTTATTTTTGATTTATTTCATTCATAATTTTTATTACTTTATCATCGGTTATTTCTTCAAAATTATCATAAAATTGAGCAACCGAGGTAAAATTACTGGTTCGTGGTATCAGTATGGTGATAACTTGATCTACTTCGTTTTTCAAAAGTTCTACAGTCTCGTTTGGAGCCACTGGTATGGCAATAATTAACTTTCTTGGTTTCCTTTTCTTTATCCATCTTGCAGAAACCACAAGCGTAGCTCCAGTGGCGGCACCATCATCAACAAGAATTATTGTTTTATTCTTAATATCGTATTCTGCTTGACTGGGTCTATAAAGCAAAGTTCTACGTTCAATTTCGCGAAGTTGGGATATTTTTTCAGTTTCTATATAATCTTGAGGGACTTTCAAAGCTGTTACAACATATTCATTCAGATAAACTGTTTCCTTGTCCATTATTGCTCCTATGCCAAGTTCTTTGTTGTTTGGGGCTCCCAGTTTACGAGGTATTACAATATCAAAATAATTTGCACATCTATTCTTATAAATCGTGTAGGCTAATATTACCCCGCCACGTGGAACTCCAAAAACTGCAATTTCTTTGGGCAGTTCATCCTTAAGCTCATTTTTAAGTTTAGACATGAGAAGACCTGCTGCATGTTCTCTGTCCTTGAATCTGGTGACGGAATTATTCTCTTTTGACATAGAAAATATGTCATATACACTAGGTATTTTCCTATAAGTCTTTTCAATAATGTACTGATAAATTGAATAAGTCAAAAGTTATAATTTATTTTTATACTAAAATCCTATATCGAGTAACATATTGAAATATAAAGTACATGTCTTCCTTCTATCATAGAAGTGCGAATAAATTCAATAAAGTACAAATTGAATTACAATCCTGCTAAGTACGACTATAAGACCATGATGTACGTAAAGGAAAATGTGAAGTATGAAAATTTCACCAAGGCTAAGGAACATCAGTGGGAATGTGAAAAATGTAAAAGTACATTTTCAAAGTATCCTGATCTTAAAGAACACAAGACTGAAAAACATTCTTACTAGAATGTATTTTTCTCACCCTCTCATGTTATTTGAGATAGGACAACTTTATAGAATTTAAGTTTAGATACCTGCGACAAAAATAATATTTATGAGATTATCTATATTTGTTATTCTTGATTACCCAACTTATCCAACGGTATTATCTTTTCATGTATCAAAAAAACACTCTGATAGCTAGTAACTTTTGATAATTTTCTCACATGTCATTCTTCGATATGTATATTAAATCCGGCGTGAATGATTGTTGGAAGACTTGGTTAGGGTCGTTATAACATCTACGCTGATTTCATTTTTGATACTTACTTCCATAATACCTCATCTATTTGTGAAAGCTCAGGAGGAATTTGCAGAAACCGAATTTGTGGAAGAAGGAAAACCTAAAATTTTTGATCCAAAGCTGAAAATTCAGACAATTGCGGAGGGATTAAGCACTCCAACAACCATGGCTTTTGTGGGAGCAAATGATATTTTGGTACTCGAAAAAGATACCGGTTTAGTTAAAAGAATAGTCAACGGTAAGGTACTTCCCAAACCTGTTCTTGATGTTAATGTGGCCAACTCTATTGAAAGATGTATGTGTGGAATAGCCGTGTCAAAAGATGGTTCAACCATAAATGTATTTATTTACTATACTGAAATTGATGGAAAAGATGGTGAGGATAAATCAGGAAAACAACCAGTTGGAAATAGAGTCTATAGATATGAATTATCGGGCGACGCACTAATTAATCCAATACTATTGATGGACCTACCTGCGACTCCAGGACCGCGACATAACGGAGGTGACATAATTATTGGGCCCGATAATAACATTTATGTAGAGGTTGGTGACGTAGACGGTTCATTTAAAGGAGAAACTACTGAGACTAAGACTCAGAACTATAAGGATGGAGTTGATCCAGATGGAAGAGGAGGTATTTTGAGGATTACACAAGACGGTCAACCCACAGATGATGGCATTCTTGGAGATTCCATTCCATTGCGTTTATACTATGCATATGGAATTAGGAATGGTTTTGGCATGGACTTCGATCCTGTATCGGGTAATTTGTGGGATACGGAAAATGGACCTGGAAATGGAGATGAAATAAACTTGGTTCTGCCTGGCTTTAATAGCGGATGGCAACAAGTTTCGGGTTTGGCATCACTGGAAGATTCCTTTACTGAATCTGATTTGGAAGACTTTGATGGAAATGGACACTATAGTGATCCTGAATTAGTTTGGGTAAACACAGCGGGGCCAACAGCCGTAAAATTTTTGAATTCAACTAAACTTGGCGCTACATACGAAAACGATATGTTTGTGGGAGATGTGCACAATGGAAGAATTTATCATTTTGATCTCACACAAGATAGGAAAGATCTAATTCTTCCAAAAGAGCTATCATCTAGAGTAATAGAAACACCATCATCAGCAGGAGTAAATAGCATTGTGTTTGGTGAGGGATTTGGTGGCATTACGGACATAGAAGTTGGGCCCGACGGCAATTTATATATCGTCTCAATCGGGTTGGGCAGCATATATCAAATCAGCTTGGCATCTTGAGAGGATGATTCCAAGAAAACCATAAAGGCAAATCACTTACTTGAAATTAATTAGATTCTTTCAACAAAAAAAGGAAAAAAGGCGAGTTCTATGTGTGAATGAGTCCACCTTGTCGTCCAACATGAGGCGATTGCCCAACGAAGCTTCTTCTAAAGTGTCCAGAAGGTCTCTTTGAAAGCAACTCGATAAACCATGCTTCATGTTCTACTTCTTCTTGCATAATACTTTGGGCAATATCATAAGTGCGTGGATCCTTGCCAGCAGTCATATCGCATACTTCGCCCCAAGAACGTATTGCACATTGTTCTGCACCAAGCAATACCTCGATTATAGATGTAAGATTTTCCCAATTATCAGGAAGATACGCATCAGGACAACCCGCCTGATCTGCAAATTTTCTAATATCTCTTGGCAAAGAGCCACCTAGTTCATACAATCTTGGCACCATTGCCTCAAAATGATTCCTGTCTTCAATCCTTGCTTCCTCCACTATCTCCTTTATCCCTTCACCATCAAGTCCGGTACAGTGCATCCTTAATATTGTATAATAGTAATATGTAGTAAATTCAGCACCCACACCCTTAGTTATTAACTCCTTTAATTTTTCAACGTCAACTCCATTCTTCTTTATAACATCAATTGCAACTATATTCGGAACCTTTCCTTTTGTATCACTCATAGCGAAAAAATAGGTAATATTCTATAAAAGTCTTATTATGCATCCTTCAATAAGTCAAGTATAGCATTCAAATTTATTTTTTGTATAGTGCTCAATTGACCCATATTTGAAAGGTCGAAGGTAATTTTTATATCACAAGGTATCTTTAGCTTGCTATGTGTTTTGTTGACAATGAGGGAAATATTCTTGTACCCAAAGCAGTTAGGCCTGTAATGGATTATGAGCCAACCACACTTGGAGAAAAAAAGGGATCAAAAAAACAATATAGACAAGGAAACTTGCACATACGAGAATATGATAGTTATTACAGTATTCATTATGACAAAATAGACCCTCGCAACGATCCTTTTGGACATATATTAGTTGATGCGACAAAATATTTCCCTGGTATTATGATTCTATCTGCTATCTCTGATTATCTGATTAGTACGGAAAAATGAAATAGATTGATTGTTAACTTAATTTCTTTAATAATCCCAGTATTTTCCCAATCTCATAAATCTGATGTTTTCTTTATTTCTCTTAATCAAGTGAGAAAATAGTTTTGATAGAAGATAGTAAAGAAATATTGGAAACTGCCATAGAAACTGAAAAAAAAGAACCTACTTTTGAATTTAAGAAACCGTCTATCTGGTTCATAATCAATACAATACTGAAACTAATTCCAGTCATTATATACCTTAGAAAGGATAGAAGGGAATGGGTTAAAAAAGAAGGCAAGAACGTAAATGAGAAAAAGTTCAGAAAACATGCAGAAAGGGCATTAAAGACTTTCACCACACTTGGACCCGCGTACATAAAGCTTGGTCAATGGTTATCTTCAAGAGCAGATCTTTTACCACAGCCATATTTGGACGTACTAGAGAAACTTCAAGATGACGTTTTACCGGCACCATTTTCAAATGTCAGACCGATTCTTGAAGAAGAGCTTGGTATGCTTGATGATATTTATGAATATTTTGACACTTCTGCGCTATCTGGTGCAAGCTTAGGTCAAGTATATCGTGCCAAACACAAAGATAGAGAGGTGGTAGTAAAAATAAGCAGGCCCAATATTGAAGAAACAATAGGACAGAACATCTATATTTTAAAAAAACTGTTACCAATTGCCACCCGTTTTATTGATGAAAATCTGAGATTTTCAGCAGAAGGGATGCTCTCTCAATTTATCGAAACAGTACATGAAGAAATGGATTACAGAATTGAAGCAAGAAATTTAATCGACATTAAAAATAATCTGAAAGAAGATACATCAGTCATTATCCCAAAAGTTTATCTCGATAGAACTTCTCGCCATGTAATTACATTAGAATACTTACCTGGAGTAAAAGTAACAGACATCAGAACACTAGATCAACACAACATTGATAGGGCAAAACTAGTGTATCGAATACATAGGCTATTTTTTAAGATGTTACTACGTCACAGTATATTCCACGCTGATCCACATCCAGGTAATATATCAGTAACTAACAATGGTACAATAATACTCTATGATTTTGGAATGGTTGGAAGACTTGACGATGAAACAAGAAGAAGATTAGTCAGACTATATCTTGGTCTTGTAGATAAAGATCCGGTAAGAACTACTGATGTGTTGATAGAACTAGGAACACTTGAAGCTTCTGTTGACAGAAGATTGGTAGAAAAGGGTCTTGAACTAAGTATTCAATCATTGCACGGTAAAAAGGTAGATAGGATGGAAGTAAAGGCCCTTCAAGATTTGGCAAATAAAACATTGAGCAGATTTCCTTTCCGGTTGCCTAAAAATCTGGCATTGTACATGCGAATGGCATCAATTCTTGAAGGTATTTATCATTATCATAAAGTAAGATTTCAATTTGTTCGTGTTTTAGTAAATCTGCTAGAGGAAGAAGGATTAATCAAGGATGCATATGTTGAAGAATTTAAGAGATACTTAAGCAGATTTGCAAAGGGTATAGAAGTTTCAAGCGAACTTGCACCCATGATAAAGCAGTATTTGACTGATCAAAAAACAGCTGATACACGTAAGAAGAATTCAAACATTTTACCTATAAGTATTATATCATCTTCCATTTTTATTGGATCTACTTTAATCTTTCCTTATGAAAGGAATATGTCTTATATTGGATTTGGTTTGTCTGCTGTATTACTGTTTGGTACTTTGCTATATAATAAAATCAATAAGAATTGAAATATGCGATATTTTTTTATTTGATCAAATAGCAAGACGTCATTTCACATCCCTTTGATTTTTACCAATTAACAGTTCGATGTGAATAGTAACGAGAAACATACATTTTGACGATGTTATTACAATATGAATTTGATTCATTCCAGCGGAAGGTAACATAATTTTGTCTTCATAGTGAATGTAATATTGCCAGTTCATTTTCTCTAACATTTGTCTGTCTCATATTTCAGCGTTCTTTAATGGTAGATAATGCAGAAACTCTATACACCATAATCTTAGGAAAATATCCGACCAACTTCATATAAATCAAAAATTATGTAATAAGACGATGAATCTAAGTTCAAGAACTATACTGCTTCCGGCAATAGCCTTATTGGTCGGTGCAGTAGTTAGTACAACTACGGCAAGCAACGCATACGCTCAAGACCCATTTGACAACAAAATAGACGAGGATATTGATGTAAAGCATACAAATTCTTGTGACGAAACTGGAAACGGAAACAACAACGCAGATTGCGAGTTCACTGATACCAATGATGTTGGTGATATAAACGTACAGGGTGACGAAAACGAAGTAAATAGAGACATTAACTTAAATCACAAGAATGATTGTGATGAGTCTGGTGACGGAAATAACAACGCCTTCTGTCTTGACGACTCGAGTACCACAATCGGAGATATCAACGTACCGCCCTAGATTTATGTAGCCTGAAAATCTTTAACAGGATTGAAGGCAAAAATCCCTTTTTTATTTTTTTAATCTGTAATGCTAGGTACATCTCTAATATTGAAGGAGAAAATATATAAAATACATTTATACTTAAGTGGACAAACACTATTTATACGAATGAAATTATTACACGGAAGTCCTGGATTTGGTATTCAGCTTACGGAGAAAGAAATTATAAAATTTCTCTCAGATAGCAAGCTAAACCTTCACCTTGGAACAGTTGATGAGGAAGACTATCCAAATATACATCCTACATGGTATATTTATGATGATTCTAAAGGTGCAATATTTATTGAAACTAGTAAAGACTCTAAAAAGATCAATAACTTAAAAAAGAACGATAAAATTTATTTTTGTGTTGATGATGGAAACCCGCCATATAAAGGAATAAGAGGTAAAGGGAGTGTTAGAATTTTGACCAACCCCGATACAAATCTTCCAATAGTAGAGAAAATAATGTTAAAGTATCTTGGAAGCACAGATCATCCAATGGCAAAAGTATTGCTCGAAAATGTAAGAAATGGAAATTCGGTGGTACTAGAAATTATGCCGAAATATTACTCTACATGGGACTATAGTAGAAATAGTTAATTACTTATTTCGAAGCTACAAAATTTGAATTCAAAGCTATATTTGAAAGTAAATTTACAATTATTACCATTTTTAGTAATTAATTATATTGTTAATAGTTTGACTAAGTCTACAATACAAGAAAAATTAATTTGCTATGTCCGAATTCTATTTTATTTCACAATCCCCAAATTCATGATCCCCCTCGGCAGTATTAAAAGTAGTGATTCTGTCAGTACCAGTACCGCATCTAAAGTAGTCTCCTCCCGGGCCACCGCTTAATGTATCGTTCCCAGGACCACCATAAAGGCGATCATCTCCAGGACCACCGTCAAGAATGTCATTGGCCAAATTACCATACAATATATCATTTTCTACACCTCCAAATAATTTGTCCGGATTATCTCCTCCATCGAGCTCGTCACTACCGACACCCCCATCAAGTGTATCACTACCATCTCCACCCGAGAGATAATCATTACCATCAGATCCATTCAAAATATCATTACCACCTTCCCCTTGGATTTCATCATTACCCGACAGTCCATTCAAAATATCATTACCCCTAAATCCTCTCATGTCATCATCGGTTACAGTTCCTATGATATCGTCCACTCCTACCGTTCCTTTAATATCAACAGCCCATAAAATTGTAAAACTTGTCACAGATAATAAAATTGCCAAGAAAAAAATTATTAAGAATAATCTGTAAATTCCTTTATTCATGTTGATCTACTGAAATTGTTTACCATGATATAAATATCTACCATACAAGTTATCCCATGTATTTCGACTTTAAGTATGTAGCTAGTTCTTACACAAATTCACTGAATAATCGCATGTTAATCTGAGTGAATTGATTCAGGATTTTAATTCAAAATTTACTCTAATTTGAATTTGCAGAGATTATACAATACCAAATTTAATTAAGAATTTAATATATGCTGATTTTATTTATTGACAGATAAAATAGGCTATATTCTTTATATGTTTGCTAAATTAGGTACAAAAGGTGAGTCAAAGATGTTGTCGAGTCAGATGGTAGCAAATCAAAGTTGAATATGCATTATATCTGTATTCAAATAGATGTCTGAAGACATTAGCTGTTAAGCTTTGCACGAGTAAATAAAAAAATCTTATTCATGATGATGGTAAACCAGGTGGACTAAATCTTGCATATGTAGAACTTTTTAATATAATTTACGTTCTAATCATTAAATAGTCTATGAATCTCATATATTCATAGATAATTGACTATTAGACATAAAATAAATCCAAATAGAAGGATCGTAGTCGGCATGTCATCTTGTTTAATAGGACTTTTGATGCTAGGACTCTTGAGTTTGTCTGCAGAATTGGCTCTTCTGAATTACCCATTACTGGCACAGGAAAATGATGGCTTCAAAACTAACGATGGAACGAGCTTAGGATCCAATTTTTCTGCTAACACTTCTGGAATATCACCTAATGACCTAGGTGATCGGTTTACAATTTCGTGTAGTGATTTTAAAAAATTATTTGATGCACTAACTGCACTAAATATAGGTAATGAAGTCGCAAATGGTAGCATAAATCAATCCACGCTAAACAGTGTGGAAAATATCTTTAATATTTATGCCGGAAATTGTTCTCAGCTTGATGAATATGAATTTGATTAGAATCGTATGATCAATATCTATTGCATATTGTAAACCACTCAAATTCACTCCTTTTAGACAGCTCTTTTACTACTCCTGAATTTCTTAAACAACATTATAGCTATAAAGGAACCGATCACAGTGACCGTGGCCGTGATCGGAATAGCTAAAGTTGTTATTTCTGCTGAAAAAGCCCCTGATACCCGTATGGGGAAGTCAAAGGTAAGTTGTTTATTTGAATCATCGGAATCTTTAATCTCGAGATTGTTTAAAATATCAATGCTAAAGAGAAATACCCCTGACCTATTGAATACATAATTGAATGGGTAGTGTCCACTTGACAAAAGTATAGGTTGTGTTCTAATTAATTCCTTATTTTCGTCAGATATTCTAATCACGATAGGTGTATCTGTTACTGGATCGTTACTAACTGTTGTTATTCTTACGTTAATTCTGGTTTCTTGTCCTAAAATGGGCATTGAGGGAACAGTATTGATTTGAATATCATAATCTCCAATACGTTGTCGTAATGAATTACTTAACAAATCAGCAAATACCAAATGAAATGTAGATACCGAACAGATGATAATCATTACAAATGAAAGAAATATTATGCGTTCCAAGTTCGTATATCAGAGTAATCCTTATTATTGCATATTGAGAATTCAACTTTTTTGTACGAGAATGCGTTCCTCAGTAAATGATCATAATAACGTAAATCGCCAAGTAGATGGTAAACATTCATCTTATCTATTGATTTTCATATGACTCGCATGATTTTTTTGCTCTAAAATGAACATTTCCACTGTCTGACACATAGATATTTCCAGATGAATCAATTGCAATATCATGTGGAATCAAGAATTGATCATCTCGACATCCAAGCGATCCCCACTTTGTAACAAAATCTCCTTCACTGTTGAATTTTTGGATACGTACATTCCTTGTGTCTACAACATATACATTATCTTCCTTATCGGTCACTATGCCATGATTTTCTACAAAGTGGCGATTGCCATATCCGTATCCACCCCATTTTGTGATAAATTTACCTTGATTATCAAATTTTGCGACATAAGAATTGTTTCTACCATCAGTAACATAAACTGAGTCATTTGAGTCTAATGTAATATCATGTAAATGGACAAATAACATGCCAGGAGAATAAGAATTCCATTTGGTCAAAAATTTCCCATCATTAGTAAATTTTTGAACTTCAGGGTTGTCCTGATCACTTGTATAAACATCATCATTTGAATCAACTGCGACTCCCCAAGGTTTAATAAATTGACCATCTGCTTTCCCCTTAGTGCCCCACATTGTAATAAAATTACCCTCACTATCAAATTTCTGAATACGTTGGTCCGCGTAATCTGCAACAAAAACATTACCTTTCGAATCTATGGCCATGCTCTCAGGTTGTAAAAATTGTCCTGGACCTGTTCCTTTTGTACCCCACATCTTAATAAAATTACCCTCACTATCAAATTTCTGGACGTTGCATTTTTCTGCATCACTTACATAAACATTTCCACTGGAATCGACTGCAATTCCATGAGCATGTAAAAATTGTCCTGGACCTGTCCCTTTTGTACCCCAAGCGGCAATCAATGTACCGTTACTATCAAATTTCTTAACATAATGAAATCCAGGAAGATCGTTTGTAACAAGCCCTGAGCCATTTGATTTGTTTTGCAACCCGACATTACTAACATATTGAGATTGATCCTTGTTATCTTTACAATTAAGACTTTTGGCATCTTCCGAACTTTGAGAATAAACTGACTGAAAATTCAAAATAGACAAGCTTGACCATATCAGTGTTAACGATAGGAGACAGGCAAAGAGCTTCAAATTAATGTTCAAAGCTTCTAATTTTGGAATCTTCATAGGACACTTATCACCAGTCTGCCCTCCAATAATTGACATCGGTAAGAGCTCCTAAACCACCAAATATAAATTTAAAACTAAAGAAAACAGGAAGTCAAGAGCGGCGTAAAATAAGTATCGCCAAGTTTTATCCATATAGTCAGCCGTGGTTTTTATTTTCTGTTGAATTAACTGACTCACTTTTTGCATGGCCTTGTCCTTCTTTCGCATGATCACCTTCTCCTCCATGATCTTCTTCCTCAGCCAAATTTAGCTTGAAGATGCCATTTAGTAAAGGTGTAATTTTTTCATCTACTATCTTGTCAATTTCATCAAATGGGCTCTTACTATCTATCTTGTCTTTAAGTGAATTCAATGAGTTTCCCAATTCAGTTGAATTTGTATTTTCACCTGGTTTGATTTCATTATACATATCTATTGCACGCGATATAGCTGCTTGGGCACTCTGATGATCAGCATCATCTACTATCTTTGCAGTTTCATTACTTCCGTTTTCGGTTGCATTTGAGCCTGACGTCTTATTTTCTTCCATACCAAGTGCGCTACCATAATGTTCCAAAGCTTCACCTACCAAATCATTAACTACTAGGGCTTTTACGGTAACGTTATTGAGCTGTTCTTTATCTATTCTAGCGCTTACAACTTCAGACAATACATCACTAATATTACTAACCTTGTCTTTAACTTCTGATTCTGATGGTGATTCAGATTCAAATGTATTAACAAAATCTGTTAATGTGTTATTAAGCTCAGTAGCAAGTCGAGGGTTTCTTTCCTTGATTTCTTTTGTATCATTTGCGGTTATGGTTTCAGTCATGTGTTCCGTGTGTTCTTTTGCTACAGTAACGTTATTTGAAAGTTGATCCTGTGCCAGTCCTGATTCTATTTTCAGCATTTCAACTTTGGTCAAAAAAGAGGCACTCTCATCACCAGAAAAAGTGTGACCAAACACAGATATGTTCATAGTAGGATTGAATGCAATTAATAATACAAGCACCAGTATTGAAAAATATACTGCTATATTCATTTAATCCTTTTATAATTCAGCATAATAAGAGCATTATGGTACATCTATCGAATTCAGAATTGTTTAGGTATAACAACTATGTAGGCTGATCCGGATCTGAAATCGGTTGACTCGTACTCAATATTGTATTATAAACTATAATTTTAAGCAAGTTATTTGTCTTTTGAACAACGGGATATGAAATACAAAAAATTTATGGTTACAGCTGCGATTGCTGCTCTTTTACTCGCCATTGCTTATATTGCGCTATACTATAAGTCAAATACAGAAGAGCAGGAGTTGGCATCAAAAAGAAATGCAATATTGGACTATGTCCAGAAAAAAAATGAAACAAGTTCAAATAAGACGTTCATGTCAGAGAATGTAAGATCACATTGATGTATCGGATGTATTCTCACACGCCTACGATTTATTAAAGCGATAGTACCATGAAACTATGAGTAAGATACTATTAATGGTAACAGCATATTATACACTTGAATCAAATGGTGGACCTATCAAATTGAATGACTAATTACTGTTCATAAATAAACTTATAATAATGAGAGGCCAAGAGCTGAACTGAAAGAATATCGTAACGGGTCGGTTAAAAAATGAGCACAAAATTTTTCAGTAAAGTTTTGAGTGAATAGGCTATTGAGATTAAATCTTATTTTTATGTCTCAAATATACTACAATGACAGCTATTACCGCCAACGCTGGCACTACATAGTATGTTATGAGCTCATGAGTAGGTATTACCTGATTTGGATCCGCGGCTGATATGTCAAAATCAGCTGAAAGTGGAGTTTTAGAATATGTGGGATCACCGTTTATCCTGACTAATAAAGAAACCTGATAATCCCCAATTTCTTTAAAAGTGTATGGAAAGGTGATATCACTAAATTCATAAAATCTAAACGGAAAATTTTGAACAGTGGAATCATTCAACTTATTTCTTATACTAAGTGATACAGAGATGTTATTTACATTCTGATTATCTTTATCAAGAACACTAAAATTTAGTAAAGTTGAGTTGTCACCAGTAAATGGAAGCGATGGATATGGAGCAAAAACTATTTGATAATTTCCAATATTCTTAGTTGTACCAAAAAAGTGACCTAAAATGAACTGCGAATGCCCATATTCATTTAAAAATACAAAAAGGAACAAAATCAAAAGAACGACGTTTCTCCTATAACGTATTTTTTGCACAAAAATCAAGATAGTGTGTAAAAAATGTTGCAAGACCTTATTTTTAATTCATTCCTTTTTATCATTCATGACAACTTAAAATTGTAAGAAAGGACAAAAGCATGGTCATATGGCAAAAAGCCATCTTATAAAGAGGATTGATTCAGAAAACGATTCTTTTCATGTTTTTTAAAAGCTTACTTTTAAAGAACTATTGTCACCTTTTAATAAAATGAGCCTTAAACAAGTAGGAAGATTTTACAAAGTGCCTTGTGGCATTCCCTTCTTAAACCGCATTACGGTAAATAAATAGGCTGCCATAACAATTCCTGCAATACCTAAACCAACTGCAGTTGCCAATATCAAATATGAACTAATTAAATTCGCTTGTAAACCATTTAGCGATTCTTGAATATCATGAACAACTTTCTGTGACATATTCAAATCCCTCCTGTTACTTTCAATGTCAATTGATGACTTACTTATTGCATCCTGGATATTCTGGCCTACGTTATTTGAATTAGACGTATCGGGAGATTTATCGGGAAAGGAAAGGATACTTTTTGATTCTACATCTTCTATCTTAAATTCGCTGTCAACCTTTTGTCCCTTTATATCACCTTGGAGTAATAAACTATATGGGCCGATTCTAGTTGGAATTATTTTTCCTTCATATGCGCCATCTGTTGTTGGGGAAGGTTCGAAATCTAATTGTTTTGTAGTAGTACCATATTTCACGGATAAAGAAAGATTTGCTAGCGCGTTCAGAATCGGTGTTTGGTTACTGCTGCTACTTCCTTTACTTGCCTGCAGGGTTATACTATTTAGATCAGACACAAGTGGAGGTTCGGATAGCCAACCAACTTCAATGGTGGTATTTCCAAAAGTTTTACTAGTATGTCCAAAGGAAACATTGAGGCAACTTATAAAAATTATGATAGATACAAAAAAAAATCCGATGCCAAAAATAATTTCTGTCTTTTCCATACAGATAAAACTAGATCCCCGTACATGTTATATCCTTTATCCTCATATTTCGATTGTTGTACTAGAAAAAAAGGAATAATAAAATAATCAAATCAATATCATTTCTTAGATATATTGATTCATAATATTGGTTTTGATTCAACTTTTTTACTATCTCGTAAAAATTTACTTTTATTTTCAATAGCATGTTTGACGGTGCTCCTCGGTTTTAGTTCAATACAGACCTCATTTGGACATGCATTCGTAATCAATAGTAATCCAGCGCAGTCGGGCTCTATGTCATCATCTCCACAACAGGTGAATGTATTCTTTAGTGAACCAGTCGATTTACGCTATAGTCATTTGAAGGTTCTAGATTCAAATGGAAAGCAGGTAGATAATCAGGATGTTCACTATTTACAAAATGATGAATCTACATTGACTGTTTCTGTTCCAGAACTGAAAGATGGGATTTATACTGTATCAACCAATGTTTTATCTCAAATTGATGGTCATGTTACAGCAAATGCTTTTGTATTTGCTGTTGGGCAAGCGGTGATACCTGCAAATGCATCAAGTATTACTACAGAATCAAAGCTATATTTACCAGAGGCGATAGCAAGGTTTCCTACTCTATTAGCACAAGTAATGATAGTCGGGGCAACATTTGGAAGTCTTTGGATGTGGGGACCATTATCTAAAATTGCTTCTCTTACTGAATCCATCTCTCGAATCAGAAATAGTGTAAACAAAAGACTAGCAGTTTACTATGTAATTGCTTCAATAATATTGGTATCTTCAAATTTTGCTATACTTTTTTTTCAGGCAATTGCAATTAATGCAAGTGTACTTGATGTACTTGAAACCAGATTTGGAACTGTATTGATGGAACGATCAATAATATCATTTATACTTCTTGGTTTATCAGTATTTGAATTAAGACAATTTAGGAAAAAAAAATCGCATACATTTTCTAGTATGGAGAACATAGGTTTTTTGACAATAGGAGTAATTTTACTTGTTACAACTAGTTTGATTGGACATGGTGCATCGAATAAACAATTAATCCCAATAACTATTGATTTCATACATAATTTGGCTGCATCAATTTGGATTGGTGGCACCTTTTATCTTGCCTTTATCCTAATTCCAAAATTAAGAGAATCTTCAATAAATTGGCACTATAAATTAGTAACACTTTCAATATGGATACCTAGGTATACTACTCTTATTGTAACAGTATTAGGAACAATAATTATTACTGGACCATTTTTATTATACATCCTTGAAGATAATTTAAATTTGGTTATTGGTTCTTTGTACGGTACCTTTTTAATTACCAAGCTCATATTTGCGGGATTAATGGTTATTTTTGGAGGATATATCAATGTATTCATTCACAAAGAGGTCGTCAATAAACTGAAGATAGCACAAGTTATTAAAAACAAATCGAATGACTCGAAATTTGCAAATGACCAATCAGAAAATGAAGGAAATGCAGAGTCGATAATTTCTAAATTTAGAAGGGCCCTTATAATTGAATCTATACTTGGAATTGCGCTCCTTGTTAGTGTAGGCTTATTGGTAAATACTGGCGTTCCAGCAAGCGAAATTCAAAATCAGGCTCAAACATCAACTCAAGCAAATATTCAGAACGAACATTTTGAGATAAGAAGGTTTTTGGATAATGATACCAAAGTTGAATTATCAATAATTCCTTTTGAAGTCGGAAATAATAATTTTAAAGTATCTTTTTTGGACATGAATAATGTACCTATTGATGTAGAAACAGCTCAATTAAAATACACTCAAATTGAAAAATCAATTGGTCCAATTACTGTGGACCTAGAAAAACAATCACGAGGAATATACTCTGCTAATGCTTCGTTCGGAATACCGGGGCTATGGGATATGGAAGTGCAAGGTACCCCATCCAAACAGAATATGTCAGCTATTGTTGCTTCATTTGATAACTTGATTGTAAAGCCAAAATTTGATCAGCTTAGTTATAATGTAACACAATATCCTATATCTAATACTACTATACAACCATTATACCCAATTTATGATAAAAGTAGAAATTACATATGGTTTGGGGACACTATAATTGGCAGTGGTCGCATTTTTGCATTTGATATTGATGAGGAAAATTATATTGAACACAAGATTAATGGAACAAATATTGTAACCTTGATGGCTATGGACTCAAAGAATAATTTATGGTATGTAGATCCTCTTTCAAAAATTATTGGAATTTACGATCCCAATAACAATGACAGTAAATTGTACAATTTTCCAAATGATGTTACTCCATCAGGTATTACAATAGATTCAAATGATAGTTTGTGGCTTACTTCGCCGACGACGGGGGAGGTATTAAGATTTGATCCTGATGTAGGAAACATTACGCTAAAATTACATCTTAAAGATAAGAACGCACGTCCATTTGCAATTATCTCAGATCCTGCCAGCAATTTAATATGGGTAACTGATGAAGCAGGACAATTAGCAAAAATTGATCCCAGCACGAACTATTCTATAACAGAATATTCACCTCAAGGTAACAATTCATTATTGAGTCCTACTGCATTATTAATTGATAAAACTAGTGGTGAAATTTATATTTCGCAGCATGATGGTCACAGAATAACTGTTTTTGATCCTCTGACTAAAATATTTACTGATTTGCCAATAATAAATAAGGCTGGACTCCCATTTGGAATGGCAGTTGATAAATATAATAATTTATGGGTAGCGGAACACACAATTAACAAGATGGCTGTAATAGATACACAAACATCAAAGGTTAGGGAAGTACCTGTTCCAACACCTTCACCTTTTATTCAATGGATTACTTCTGACTCAAATGGAAACATATGGTTTGCTGAACAACGTGGAAACTCAATTGGATCGATAGAACCAAGTGTAGGATCTATGGCTCAACAACAAATTCAGGAATTGTCCAATCAAAGCAGTGCACCAAATCCTGCTTCCGTCCTTGGATTAAATCTCAATTACCAGAATTTCATTGCTCCCGCTATTTTGGTTGGGATTGTAGTTAGTGCTTTCATGTATGCTAGAAGTATGACCTATCTTAAATTAAACATTGCAAAAGCAAGGGAGACCCTTAGATAAGGGGGTAAGTGGTGAACCTACTTCCTCTTGATTTTTAAAAACGCTAGTACATTCATGGTTGTACCATAATGTTCATTAAGACTTGACTCTTAATTTCCTTGTGTTTGTTGGTCTGCTTCTGATAGACACTGCGATTCATAACGTCAGACAGGAAAACTAGGTTGGCCAGTAATGGCCAGTCCTTTTAGGACAAGCCGACAACCAGCAATCGACTAACTTTTTTTCAAATACCAAATCAGAAGAAATAGGTAAATTCGATAAATGTACCAATTAATTTAAATTTAGTAACAATGATATCGTTAATGTGCAATTGCAGAGAAGATATAAG